>SDBT01000587.1_pt1 | contig 58300 bp, 72 predicted proteins | sample 2277101 | NCBI WGS metagenome assembly SDBT01 (sample SAMN10404973, study PRJNA504765) | marine sediment metagenome | isolation source: marine sediment core GS10_PC15, 103 cmbsf | place: Arctic Ocean: Southern Knipovich Ridge | collected 2010 | reverse complement strand
AACTTGAAGAAGTATTAGAAATACTTAAACAGCACAAAGGAAGACATACAGAACTTATTACAGTTTATATTTCTGAGGGTTATGATGTTACTGCTGTGCAAAAACAGCTTGAAGCAGAAAAATCCACTGCAAAAAATATTAAATCCACTGCAACAAGAAAAAATGTTACTGATGCTCTTGATAAAATTGTCAGATATTTAAAGACCTTAAAAAAAACACCAAAAAATGGGCTTGCATTATTTTGTGGGAATGTTGCGAAAGTTGAAGGGCAAGAAAATTTACAGTTATGGAATATTGAACCTACAATGCCCTTAAAAATTAGATTATACAGGTGTGACAAGGAATTTGTTTTAGAACCTTTAGAAGCAATGCTTGAGGTTTCTGAGGTTTTTGGATTGCTTGTGATGGACAGAAAAGAAGCTACTATTGGACTATTAGAAGGAAAAAGAATAGAAGTTTTTCAAAAAATGACTTCAGGTGTCCCTAGCAAAGTCAGAGCTGGGGGTCAATCAAGTCAAAGATTTCATAGAATTACTGAAGGATTAACAAAAGAATTTTATAAAAGAATTGCTGAAGAAATGAAAAAAATATTTTTTAATATGTCTAAACTAAAGGGAATTTTGGTAGGGGGCCCAATTCCAACAAAAGACGAATTTCTTGATAATGAATATTTGGTCACAAAATTAAAGGAAAAAGTTATTGGGAGAATTGATATTGGAGGTTCTGATGAATCTGGATTAAAAGAGCTTGTTAAAAAATCACAAGATATTTTAGCAGATCAAGAAATAATCAAAGAGAAAAAGATTTTGGATAAATTTTTTGAAACTTTAGGAGAAAAGCCAGATATGGCGGTTTACAAAGAAAAAGGAATTAGAAAAGCTTTGGGATATGGTGCTGTTGAAATGCTTATTTTATCAAAAAACATAGATAAAAAACTTTCTAAAGAATTAAGTAAACTGGCAAAAAATATAAGTTCAATTGTTGAAATTGTTTCTGTAGACACTGATGAAGGGAAGCAATTTAATAATTTAGGAGGAATTGGAGCAATATTAAGATTTAAGGTTTAAAACAAATCGAAAGAGAATTTAAATGAAAATATCTAAAAATAATTTAATTGATTTTATAGGGGTGTTATTAATATTTTTATTTGTATTAAGATTTATTTCTTTGTTAAGAGGTGAGACAATAATTCATGTTTTCTGGTTATGCAATCATGTGCCTTTAATTATGGGTATTGCTATACTTTTAAGAAGTTCATTTTGGTTAACCGCAGAAATTTCTTTTCTCTTTTTTGGATTCTTGGGTTGGATTATAGATTATTCATCAAAAATGTTTTTTGGAATACATATTTTAGGAACCACTTCTTATTTATTTCCTATTACAGACCCGGTTTTCTTTTATATAACAACCACTGTCCATATTTTAACAATCCCCTTAGCACTTATTGCATATTTTTTAATAAAAAAACAAGAACCTTCTGCTTGGAAAGGTGCTCTTATTCACGCAATTGTTTTAATCCCTTTTCTTTTATATTTTGGAGGACAGTATAATCTTAATTGTTTTGTGAGACCATGTGCTGATTGGGTTCCTAATTTTACTCTGTATCCCCTAGCAATTTTTGCAGCATATTTTTTAGTTCTTGTGATTCCGATAAATTATATTCTCGTAAAAATCTCTAAAAAATATCAATAACCCAATTAGGAAACAACCCAATATCACTACAATGATAAACTTTATGAATTAATTGATTAAATTTTCCCTTTAATTTTAGATTGTTTCTCTTTACTAATTCTTTATTTTCATCTGAAATTCTTAATTGTGGCGGCTTAAATATTTCTGGTTTAAATCCAAAACATTTTTCAAAAATATCTATTCCTTCTTGCAGATATATCTGATTTCTGTTTATTTTAAATTCTTCAAATTCGTGATAAACTCCATGTAAACCAAGTGTTTTATTAAGACTTAATATATAATTACACCATGTTTTATTTTCTGAAATTGATTGATTATTGAATTTAGGGATTATCCACAAAATCTCACTTTTTTCAAGATATTCTTTAAAGCAAGGAAATTCTGAAGAAACATCATCTATTTCTTTTGAACTTAGTAATCTAATAAATAACAAGAGAATTATTAAAGAAGTGATAATAATGAATATAGATAATATTACTTTTTTCATATTTCTTTTTGACATAAGATAAAGAGGAGATTTAAGATTAAATAATTATTGATATAGAAAATAAACTAGGTCTTTTAGAAATATAAAACATATAAATTTTTGATAAATTTGTAGTTAAATATAAAAACCTATAAACCTTAGTAAAAAATACTTCTAATTTATAGATTAAAAGGCCTTTAATATGGAAAAAATAATTCAAGAAAAAATAAGTGCAGACCATCTTTTATATGTTAGTCTGAAATATACAAAAACTTGTGATGTTATAGTTAACTTAATTGTAAGATGGGGAATTATGATTGAAACAAGTATGAATGAGCTATTAAAACATGCAAAAAAGAAAAAAAAGATATCTTCAATTTCTTTAAATCCTGTAGGAAAAATAGAACAAATAAGAAAACTATTCAAAAAAGATAAAGAATTCTTAAAAGTAATTGATGCTTATGAAATGTTTAGAAAAATTAAGGAGTTAAGAAAAGAGAGGATTGGAGAATTTAGGAAAAATGTTAATTTAAAAGTTTTTTATAGGGGAAAAGAAATAAATATAAATTTAGAGCAATTAAAGATATATGCAGAAATGTTAGAAAAGTTTATAAGTACAACAAAACAGTTTCTTCTATCATAGAAGGTTAAATTAAAACTTCTCAATAAATATTTAATCAAAATGTCAAAGGTAATTGTTATAACATCAGGGAAAGGAGGTGTTGGAAAAACTACTACTTCCATAAACTTAGGTGCAGCCATAAATTATTTTGGAGAAAATGTTTTAGTGGTCGATGGTAATTTGTCTACACCAAATATAGGAATTCATTTAAATTCCCCTGAAGTTCCTATAAGTTTAAATCATGTATTGCTAAAAAAAGCAGATGTTTTTGAAGCTGTTTATGAACATGAATCTGGGATGAAAATTGTGCTGTCTTCTTTATCAATTAAGGAATTAAAAAAGATGAAATTAGGAAAAATAAAAGATTTCAAAAAAGATTTTAAAAAAATTTCAAATTATATTATTGTTGATAGTGCTGCTGGACTTGGAAAAGAAGCAATTTCCACAATTGATTTTGCTGATGAATTAATAATAGTAACAAATCCTGAGATACCTGCAATTACAGATGCTTTAAAAACAATAAAACTTGCAGAACAAATGAAAAAACCAGTTTTAGGAGTCATTATAACAAGAGTTAGAAAGGATAATGTAGAAATGTCGCCAGAAACAGTAAAAGAAATGTTAGAGTCACCAATTTTAGGGATGATTCCAGAAGATATATCTATTCGAAAATCCTTAAATTTGAAAGATGCTGTTGTTTATGCTTTTCCAAAGAGCAAATCATCAAGGGCATACAAAGAGATTGCAGCTAAGCTACTGGATATAGAATATGATTCAAATCAAGACAGAGAAAGAATTTTTGAAAGGCTTTTTAAGAAATTGGGTTTAATGAAGTGATTATCTAATTTTACTGCCAATTTCAATATCTTTATCAGATTGTATTAATTTAACTTTGGATTCATCTTTATTTACTGCAGCCAAAATCATACCCTGACTATTGATTCCCCTTATTTTTCTTGGAGCAAGATTAACAAATAAAATGATTTTTTTATCTTTAAGTTCATCTTTAGGATAATATGGTTTTAAACCAGCACAAACAGTTCTGGGACTCTCCTTACCAATATCAACTGTTAATTTATATAATTTGTCAGCACCTTCAATATCTTCAACTTTTATAATTTGTCCAACTCTTAAATCAAGTTTGCTCCAGTCTTCAAATGTTACTATTGCTTCTGTCATTTTTTAATTTGTATATCTCCTAGCTATCTTAAATTCTTCTGAATAATCTCCTATAAAATTACCTTTTTTATCCTAATTTGATTTATTGGTAGCCACTACTAAATGTCCTAACTTTTTCACAATTCTTTCAATATTTTTTCTTTTATAAAATTTGCTAGATTGGAATGTATACTAACTGAATAAATGTCATTTGATTCTTTTATACTACTCATTTTTTATTTTCCTAAATAAAATCTCTTGCTTTTTAATGTTTTTTGCACTAAATTGTTTTGTGATTTTTTCAGCACTTTTAGGAATAAATATAGATAATAGATAAGCGATTTTTAAAATGCTCTCTTTTAATTCATAAAGGGCTTTTTTATCTTTTGTTTCCCAAATTTTTTTACTTTGAACATATTCATTACAAATATCAATAAATGCAAATATCTTATTTAAAGCTTGGTCGAGCTTAAATTCTTCTATTAGATTTTCAATATCTTTTTCTTTTAATTTTTTCAAAAGTTTATTTTCTGTTTTTGCAATTCCATATTTTTCAGCTAAGGTACTTACTCTGCTTACTAAATTACCTAATTTATTTGCAAGTTCATTATTATGTCTCTCAATTAAGATTTTTTCACTATAATCAGAATCCTCAAAAACAGAAGACCTCAATAAAGAATATCTTACAGTATCAGAACCATATTTTTCAATTAATTTTATTGGGTCAATAACATTTCCTAAACTCTTACTGATTTTTTCCCCAGATATATTCAAATAACCGTGCACTAATAGTTTTTTTGGTAATTCTATTTTAGCAGAAATCAATAATGCAGGCCAGATTACAGAGTGAAACCAATTAATTCCTTTTCCAATAATATGAATATCTGCAGGCCAATTTTTATGAGCTCCAGAAATATAATTAATTAAAGCGTCAATCCAGACCCATACTTTATAATTTTTTTCATTTGGAAAATTAATACCCCATTTAGCATTTTTTCTACTAATATAAATATCATTTAAATTCTCAATTCGAGCTAGTGCTTCATTTTTTCTTGATTTTGGGATAACATATTTTGGGATTATTTTTTCTAATCTATCTTTAAATTTGCTTAATCTGAAAAAATATCCTTTTTCTTTTCTATATTCTGGCTTTTTATTGTGTTCAGGACACTTTCCATTCACAAGGTCTTTTTCAGTATAATATGCTTCGCAACCAGTACAGTATAATCCTTCATACTCTCCTTTGTAAATATCTCCATTTTTAATAATTTTTTTTATAATTTGGTGGACAACTTTAGCATGCTCTTCTGCACTTGTTCTAATAAATTTATTATAATTAATATTTAATTTTTTGCATAACTCTAAAAAAAGTGTAGCATTTTTATCAACAAATTTTTTAACAGGAATTCCTGCTTTTTTTGCAGCTTCAACATTTTTCTGAGCATTTTCGTCTACTCCAGTTAAAAAGAAAACATCCTTTCCTTTTAATTTATACCATCTTACTAGAACATCAGCTATAACTTTTTCAAAAGCATGTCCTATATGAGGTTCTGCATTTACATAATCTATTGCTGTTGTAATATAAAATTTTTTAGTCATGATTTGTTTAGTAAAAAGATATATAAAAAATTAACTGTATGATTAATAAGGCGTTAGTAATATAGTGGTAGTATTCTAGCTTCCCAAGCTGGCAGCCCGGGTTCAAATCCCGGCTAGCGCATAAAACCCTTTTGGCAGAATCAAAGAGATTTATTTTAAGTAAATAGTCAAGGGATTGTTTGGTATAATAACTCTTATAAATTCAATAATTCTCTATATATTATGAATAAGATAAGTTTAATATTAGAACAAAATCTGAAAAGATTAAATCCTCATTTAATATTAGAATCCTCAGAATTTGAAGAAAAAGAAAGACACAGAGTTAGGACATGGTTAGATATTTTACCTAACAATTATTTAAAAAGAGATTCTTCAGTTGGATCTGATATTTATAATAAAGGAAAATTAGAAATAAGGATAGCTCCTCCAAGGGATAAGGGTTGTGCATTTTATACTGTTCTTTATGAACCTCCTGTAACTGAATTTAGAAGAAAGCATAGATAATCAAATAGCTGTTTATTCTCATAGAAAACAGCACAGTTACTTTTTGATAACATTTATTAATAATATTTTGTTTTAATTAAAAGATGGTAAAGGAAAAAGAGGATTCTCCAAGAATAAAAGAATTAAAACATCAGGCAAGAAGGCATAGTATTAAAGAAGGTATTTTTGCATCAGCAAAAACATCGTTTGGGGATTATTATTTATCACCTTTTGCAATAGCTATTAATGCGAGCAATTCTTTAGTTGCTTTACTAAGTTCTATTTCTGGATTTTTGGGACCTTTAAGTCAAATATTTAGTTCGAGATTGATTGAAAAACATTCTAGAAAAAAGATAATTGCAAAATCGGTTTTAATTGAGTCATTAATGTGGATACCATTCGTATTAATCGCTGTTTTGTTTTATAATGGAATTTCAATAGATACTCTCCCACTTTTCTTTTTATTATTTTTCTCTATATATGTTATTATTAAGAATATTTCTTCTCCTGTTTGGTTTTCTTGGGTTGGAGATATAGTTGATGATGCATATAGGGGAAGATGGTTTTCAAAAAGAAATTTGATTAATGGATTTGTAGCAGTTATTTTAGCAATTTCTGCTTCTTTCTTTTTGGATTATTTTAAAAAAAATAATTGGGTTATGTTTGGTTTTATGATTTTATTTTTATTGGCATTGATATCAAGGTTAATTTGTTGGAAGACTTTTAAAAAGCAATATGAACCAAAAATAAAACTTAAAAAAGGTTATTATTTTTCTTTTTGGGATTTCATAAAAAATGCTCCAAAAAATAATTTTGGAAAATTTACAATATTTAGGGCATTACTTAGTTTTTCTGTGTATATATCTTCTCCATTACTTGTTGTTTATTTACTTAGATATTTGGAATTTAGTTATTCAATTTATATGGTTATCGTACTACTAGGAACATTATTTTCTTTGATTGTTTTGGAATTTTGGGGGAAACTTGCAGATAAATATGGTAATTATAGGGTTTTGTATTTGGCAGCTGTTTTAATTCCTATAATTCCTATTCTATGGATTCTTTCTCCTTCACCAATTTATTTAATATTTGTCCCATCATTTTTAGGGGGGATTTCTTGGGCTGGATTTAATCTTGCAGCAGGGAATTTTATATATGATAATGTGAGCCAACAAAAAAGAGGTTTAGCTGTTTCTTATTATAATATGTTAAATGGTATAGGGATATTTTTGGGTGCAGGACTTGGAGCATTTCTCATAAAATTTTTAACAATAGGATTTATAGAACCCCTCTTTTTTATATTTATTTTGGGGGGTATATTGAGAATAATAGTAGTATTATGGTGGCTTCCGAAAATAAAAGAAATAAAGAAAACAAGCAAATTTAGTAACTCAAAAGCACTGGAAAATATAATATTCAAAGGAGCTAAATCAACACTTGTTGAAGAAGCCCACGAAATTATGTCAATTAAAAAATATCTAGAAATGAAGTAATTTTTTTGATAAAATCTCCAATAATTTGAATCCCCTTAGTTTTTTCAAAAGACTTTTAAACTGAGTTTATTATTTAATAGTTATGTTTAAAAAGAAGTCATGTAAAAATTGTAAGAAAAAGATTAGTAATCAGTATGAATTTTGTCCTTATTGTGGAAATCCTTTTAAGGATAATTCTAAGAATGATAATTTTGGGATGTTAGGAAAAAATGATTTTATATCACCATTTAATAATGAAATAAAATTCCCTACAGGATTAAATATGATTTTTAATTCTTTAATGAAGGGTCTTAATAAACAATTTAGAGAATTAGATAAAGAAATGAGAAATGATGTACAGCAAAATTTTAACAAAAGAAAAACTAATGTAAAACAGTTTCCTTTTAAAAAAGGAATAAGTATTAATATTTCAACTTCTGGAAATAAACCTCCTAAAATAAAGGTGAATTCTTTTGGAAATGATTCTGAATTTAAACAAAAACAAAAAATAAATGAGAAGGAGGTATCTTTAGATAATCTTTCTAATCAGGATTTGAAAAAAATTTCCTCTTTACCAAAACAAGAACCTGTGACAAATATAAGAAGACTTTCAAATAAAGTTATTTATGAAGTTGATATACCTGGAGTAAAATCAATAAAAAATATTTCAATAATCAAGTTGGAGAATAGTTTTGAAATTAAAGCGCTTGTAAAAGACAAAGCTTATTTTAAGTTGATTCCAATAAGTTTACCAATAATAAATTATGAATTTTCAGAAGGAAAGTTAATTCTTGAATTTGGGGTAAAAAATTAATTCTTAAGTGAGCCTGCACGGATTTGAACCGTGGACTTCCGCCTTATCAGAGCGACACTCTAGCCAGACTGAGTTACAGGCTCATCTAAATTTCAGAGAATTGCATTCTTTATAAGTTTTATGAATTCTTAATCTAAACCTTTAAAAATATCTTATTTTTACATAATTCATGGTAAAAGGATTTTATCACTATTTAAGACAAGCATGGAAAAAACCAGATAAGAAAACACTTAGAGAAAGAATGATTGAGTGGAGAAAGTCTGGGGTATTCACAAAAGTTGATAAACCATTAAGATTAGATAGAGCGCGAGCATTAGGATATAGGGATAAAAAAGGATTTGTTATAATTAGAATAAGGATTAAGAGGGGGGGGCATAAAAGACCTAGGCCAAATAAAGGCAGAAGAAGTAAAAGATTACATACTAGAAAAACTCTAAAGATGAATTATAAATGGATAGCAGAACAAAGAGTCGCAAGAAAATACAAAAATCTTGAAGTTTTGAATTCTTATCAAATTGGAAAAGATGGAATACATTATTTTTATGAAGTGATTATGGTTGATACATCAAAACCAGAAATAAAAAATGATAAAAAAATAAATTGGATTTGTAATCCTCAAAATAAAAAAAGAGCTATGAGGGGATTGACAAGTGCAGCTAAAAAATCAAGAGGATTAAGAAAAAAATCTCCTGAAATGAAAGTAAGACCTTCAATAAGAGCAAGAGGAAGAAAGGGGAAGTAAAAAATTACTAAAACTATTTAAAAATCATAAATTTTTAAATAAAAAATGCAAGAAACAATAAAAAATCTTACAAAAGCTTTTATCGGTGAAAGTCAGGCAAGAAATAGATATACATTTTATGCAAAAATTGCTAAAAAAGAAGGTTATGAGCAAATTGCAGAGATATTCCTAATAACTGCAGATAATGAAAAAGAACATGCTAAGAGATTGTTTGAACATATTCAAGAGCTAAAAAAAGAATTAGGAAATAATGAAGAGATAAATGTTGACGCTGTTGCTCCTACTGTTTATGGGACAACTGAAGAGAATTTACAGGCAGCTATTAATGGAGAGTATTATGAATATACAGAAATGTATCCTGAATTTGCAAAAATAGCAGAACAAGAAAATTTACATAAAATCTCAACAAGGTTAAAAGCAATTGCAGTAGCTGAAAAACATCATGAAGAGAGATATAAAAAATTATTAGAGCAAGTTAAAAATAAAACTATTTTTAAAAAAGAGAGTGAAGTTGAGTGGGTTTGTAGGGAATGTGGTTATGTCTACAAGGGTGAAGAGGCACCAGTGAAATGTCCTTCGTGTGATCATGCACAGGCTTTTTATCAGATTAAATGTGAAGAGTATTAAATGACCGAACAAAAACAAATCTATAAATGTGAAGTATGTGGGAATTTAATTGAAGTGTTACATTCTGGAGCAGGAATTTTGGTGTGCTGCAATCAGAATATGAGATTATTGGAAGAAAACACTATTAATGCTGTTAAAGAAAAACATATTCCTCTTATTGAGAGAAATGAAGAGGGAGTTATTATTAAAGTTGGTTCTGTAGAACATCCAATGGAAGAAGAGCATTATATAGAGTGGATTGAGATTTCTACAGAGAAAGGGGAATCAAAAAAATTCTTAAAGCTCGGGCAAAAACCAGAAGCATTATTCCCAGTTAAAGCAGAGAATATAAAGGCAAGAGCTTATTGTAATTTACATGGACTTTGGAAGAGTTTGTAAAATTTATTTGCTTCGCTAGAAATAATAAAAATAACTTTGAACTCAACATATTGAAATTTCTTTTATGTTAACAAACTTTTTTAACGAACAATCTGACACGAGCTGATTCTGAGCAATCAATATGCAATACTATGAACAGCAATTTTAAAAACAACTTTTTCTTTACATAATTTAATTGAGGTTGATATGAGATACAAAAAACTTGCAGAATTTTATGAAGAAGCGTCGAGTACTACAAAACGCCTCGAGAAAATAGAAATTTTATCTAAATTTTTAAAACACTTATCTGAAAAAGATAGAGATGTTATGTATTTGCTTTTAGGAGATATTTACCCTGAATACGATGAAAAAAGGATTGGTATAAGTAATCAATTAACAATAAAAGCTATTGCAAAGGCAACAGGAGAAAATACAAAAAATGTAATTCATGAATGGAAAATTATAGGGGATTTAGGAAAAGTTGCTGAAAAATTTACATCACAGAAAAAACAATTAACTCTGCACAGACATATTTTGACAACAGAAAAAATATTAGGAAATTTAAGAAAGCTTCCTGAACTTCAAGGGAAAGGAACTGTTAGGAAAAAAATTTTATTAATAACAGAACTTTTAACTTCTGCTTCTCCAATAGAATCATTATATTTGGTAAGAATTTTAATTGGGGATTTAAGAATAGGAATTAAAGAGAGCACAATAAGAGGGGCATTATCAAAAGCATTTTTTAAAGGAGACAAAGAAGCATCAAAAAAGATTCAAAATGCAATAGATAAATCAAACGATCTTGGTGCTGTTTTTGATATTGCAAAAAAAGGAAAATTAAAAGACTTTGGGAAAATATCACTCAAAGTAGGAAAACCAATAAAAGTAATGTTAGCTCAAAAAACAACAACTATTAAAGATGGTTTCAAAGCTCTTGGAAAACCTTGTGCAATAGAATATAAATATGATGGGTTTAGATTATTAATTCACAAAAAAAATAAATATATTTCTTTATTTACGAGAAGTTTAGAGAATGTTACAAAACAATTTCCTGAAGTTGTTGATTATGTAAATAAATATGTAAAAGGACATTCGTTTATTCTTGATTCTGAAGCAGTTGGTTTTAATAGAAAAACAAAACAACATACAAATTTCCAGTCTATTAGTCAGAGAATAAGAAGAAAATATCATATTGAAAAATTACAAAAAGAACTTCCTGTGGAAATAAACATTTTTGATATTATTTATTATAATGGAAAATCACAATTAAATGAGCCTTTTGAAAAAAGGACAGCTTTAATAAAAAAAATAGTAAAAAATCATAAATATAAAATAATCCATGCAAAACAAATTATAACTAGCAACGAAAAAAGAGCAAAAGAATTTTATAAAAAAGCTCTTAAAGATAATCAGGAAGGAGTAATGATGAAAAATTTGAAGGCAGAATATAATCCTGGAAGAAGAGTGGGGCACATGTTAAAAATAAAGCCAGAAGAGAAGGACCTTGATTTAGTAATTGTGGGAGCAGAATATGGAACTGGAAAACGTTCTGGTTGGCTTTCAAGTTTTATTCTTGCTTGTCGGGATAAAAATAAGTTTTTGGAAATAGGAAAAGTTGGGACAGGGATAAAAGAAAAATCTGAAGAAGGTATTTCATTTGAAGATCTGACAAAGAAGATAAAGCCTTTAATTATAGAAGAAAAAGGAAAGAGCGTAAAGATAAAACCAAAGATTATTATTTCAGTAACTTATCAAGAAATTCAAAAATCTCCAAATTATAATTCTGGGTGGGCTTTGAGATTCCCTAGATTTACTGCATTAAGACCAGATAAACATATATCAGAAATAACAACTCTTAAAGAAGTTGAAGCAGATTTTAAACATCAGAGAAGAAACTGGAAATATGGATAATATAAAAGGTTTATAAATTTTTGATTCGATAAAATATCATGAAAAAAAAGAATTTGTGGATATTTATTTTTTTAATTATAGGAATGATTTATTTTGTTAGTGCAGATGATAATTGTACAATTAATTGGCAATGTACTTCTTGGTCTGGTTGTATAAATGAAATCCAAATAAGAAGTTGTGTAGATATAAGCAATTGCGGGGATAATTCAACAAAATCTTTTGAAAATCAATCATGTGCTTCTTCTTGTATTTCTAATTGGAATTGTACTTTATGGCAGCCAGAAAAATGTCCTGTAGATAGAATACAGGATAGAATTTGTACAGATTTAAATAATTGTGAATCAAAAAGAAGACCTATTGAGACAAAATTATGTACTTATGAAAAAGATCTTAATTTGTTATTTATTTTTATAGTTATTTTAATAAGTTTAATGATTATTGGGGATTTTATATTAATAATTAGTTTTTGGAGAAAAAATAAGTCTTAATCAATATAAGGATTAAAATACCCTCAAAAATGTTTTTTTCTTCGAAGCCTTTATAAACTAATATTTCTAATATTTGTTATTACATAATAATAAAAATGGTTTTAAAAAATAAAAGTAATTATAAAATACAAAATATTGTTGCTACTACCTCTTTGGGCAAACCAATTCCCCTAACAAAATTAGCAAGAACACAACCTAATACAGAATATAATCCAGAAACTTTTCCTGGACTTATTTTAAGAGTTAAAGAACCAAAATCCGCGGTTCTTGTTTTTTCTTCTGGTAATCTTGTTTGTACAGGAACAAAATCTGCATCTCAGGTAAGACAAGTTATAGAGGCGGTGATAAAACAATTGAAAAAAATAAATGTTAATATTACAGCAAAACCAAAAATAACTGTTCAAAATATTGTTGCTTCAGGGACTATTAACTTAAAGCTTAACTTAAATTTTTTGGCATTAGAAATGGAGAATACAGAATATGAACCAGAACAATTCCCAGGATTAGTATATAAATTAATAGAACCAAATGCGACATTTTTACTTTTTAGCAATGGGAAACTTGTTTGTACAGGAACAAAAAACAAACAACAACTTGAATATAGTATGGTTAAGCTTTTGAAAGATGTTAAAGTTGCATTGAAGAATTATAAAAAATAATTTTTACCCCTCAAAAATAATCTTTCTTCTATAAAACCCCCTAATAATCTATAGAAATTAATATAAACAGAATCGCTCTTTTTTGGTTATGGACGAACCAGACAAATCAGATAAGCCAAAGAAAGAAGAATTAATAATCGAGGCAAAGAATTTTTTTGATTTTCATAAAAAAGAATTAGGAGATTCAATTCGTAAGGGAAATAATGTGATTTATCTTGATTTTATGAAACTTACAGAATTTTCAAGTGTACTTTCAGATGAAGTGCTTTCAAATCCTGACGAGACCCTTAGATTAGTTGAGCAAGCAATTGAGCAATTTGGGCTAATAAATGATGTTAGGGTGAGATTATATAATCTTTCAAAGAGTCAAGAGATAAAAGTAAGAAATATTCGTTCAAAACATTTAGATGAGTTGATTATTGTGGAAGGAATTATAAGGCAAGCATCAGATGTGAGACCTCAAGTAGTAAATGCAAAGTTTGAATGTCCTAGTTGTGGGACAGTTATTTCTGTTTTACAAATAGAGAAAAAATTCAGAGAGCCTTCAAGATGTTCCTGTGGTAGGAGAGGGGGGTTTAAATTAATAAGTAAAGAGATGGTGGATACTCAAAGACTTGTAATAGAGGAATCTCCAGAATCATTATCTGGAGGGGAGCAACCAAAAAGAATAAATGTATTTGTAAAAGAAGATTTGGTTGAACCGAAAATGGAGGAGAAAACAACTCCTGGAAGTAGAATAAAGGTTATTGGTGTTTTAAAAGAGGTTCCAGTTCCATTAAGTTCTGGAGGTCTTTCAACAAGATTTGAATTGGCAATTGAGGTTAATAATTTAATTCCTTTGGAAGAAACTTTTGAAGAGTTAGATATAAATGAAGAAGATGAAAGACAGATACTTGAACTTGCAGAAGATCCAAATATTTTTGAAAATTTAGCAAATAGTATTGTCCCAAGTGTTTGGGGTTATAATGAAATAAAAAAATCTCTTGTTTTACAATTATTTAGTGGAGTGAAAAAAATTCATGTAGATGGGCAAAAAAGTAGGGGGGATATTCATATATTATTAATAGGAGACCCAGGTGTAGCAAAAAGTGTCACATTAACTTTTATGGCTAATATATCTCCAAAAGGAAGATATGTTGTTGGAAAATCAGCATCAGGAGCAGGTTTAACTGCAACAGTTGTAAGAGATGAATATTTGAGAGGATGGAGTTTAGAAGCAGGTGCTATGGTTTTAGCTAATAAGGGTTTGGTTTGTATAGATGAACTAGAAAAAATGGATCCTCAAGATAGAAGTGCTATGCATGAAGCAATGGAGCAACAAACAATAACAATAAGTAAAGCTAATGTACAAGCATGTTATTCTTCAGATACAGAAGTTTTAACAGAAAAAGGGTGGAAGAAATATGACAATGTAAAAAACTTGAAAATAGCTCAATATAATTTATTAAACAACTCAATAAAATTTTTGCCACATAAAGGATTATATGTTTATAATTATAAGGGGAAAATGTATAATTTCAAAAATAAAAGAGCAGATATTTTGGTAACTCCAAATCATACAATGTTAGTTAAACCAGAAAACCAAAAAAAGTATGAAAAAATAAATGCAGAAGATATAACCTCTCATAGAATTAAGATACTAAATTCTGGAAATTTCATTGGAACAAAACAAAAATATTTTATTCTCCCAGCAATAAAACATAAGCAAAAAAGAAAACACCCAAAATATACTCATCAACATAAAAATAAAGAGATTCCAATGAACCTCTGGCTAGAATTTTTAGGCTATTATTTAACAGAAGGGGGTGTTGAAACAATCCCTACAATAGGTTTAGTTCAAAAAAGAGGTCAAGATTGTGAAAAAATAAAAAAATGTTTATTAAAATTAACTAGCATTTTGGGATGTTCATTGTCAGAAATTGATTGTGGGAAATATGTTAGATTCAAAATAACCCAAACACAATTATATGAATATTTAAAAAAATTTGGCCATAAATGTTGGGACAAAAATGCATTAATTAATTTTTCAGAGTTTTCAAAAAAACAACTAAAAATATTTTATGATGCAATGATGTTGGGGGATGGTTCTTCAATTGGGAAAGATTTTGGATCAACATCAGAAAAACTTGTGGATGATATGCAAATAATCTCCTGTCTTATTGGAAGGTCTGCTTGCAAGAGTATTCAATATAAAGAGGGAACAAGGGGGAAAAGAAAAACAATGTATAGAATTTCTTTATGTGATAAACCAGAAATTGAATTAAAAAAGAAATCCATTAAAAAAATAAATTATCATGGAAAGGTTTGGTGCTTTTCTACTTTAACAGGATTTTTTATAACAAGGAGAAATGGGAAAATAGCAATACAGGGAAACACGCTTCGCGCTGAGACATCTGTGTTAGCAGCAGCAAATCCAAAATTTGGAAGGTTTGATCCTTACCAGTCAATTGCACAACAAATTGATCTCCCCCCAACATTAATTAATAGATTTGATGTTATATTCACCTTAAGAGATATTCCTGATAGAGAAAAAGATGAAAAAATAGCGAGCCATGTTTTATCTGAACATCAAAAAGAAGGGAAAGATATGTTAATTCCAAAAGATCTTTTTAGAAAATATGTGGCTTATGCTAAACAGAGAATAATTCCTAATTTAAGTGAAGAAGCAGTAGCAGAAATAAAAGATTTTTATGTTGAGTTAAGAAACAGGCCAGTTTCATCTGAAAGTGCTTTAAGACCAATTCCAATTTCTGCCAGGCAATTACAGGCTTTGGTAAGGATGTCAGAAGCTTCAGCAAAACTGCGACTTAGCAAGAAAGTCACAAAAGATGACGCCAAAATGGCAATAAATATAATGAAATATTATCTAATGCAAGTGGGTTATGATTATGAATCAAAAACTTTTGATATTGATAAAGGCACAGGAGGAATGCCTTCTTCTCAGAGGAGTAAAATATTTTTGGTAAGAGATATAATAACTCAGTTAGAACATCGTTTGGGAAAAATGATCCCTATAGAAGAAATTGAAAATGAACTTGAAGGGAAATTAGATAAAGATGAAATTGAAGAAGCTATAAGAAAATTAGATATTCAGGGGGAAATTTTCAAACCAAGAAGAGGATATATTGGAAAGACTTGAAAATCTCATAAAAACTTATAAAGCTTCTTCAATTTTTTCTTAAAAATGCCAGAACAAGATCAGTTTAAAAGACATATTGCGTATAAATTTAGAATTGGGGACATATTAATTGGGAAACCAGTAATGGATGGAGAAAGGTTTTCTTTTTTGGAATTAGGAAATAAAAAAATAGTAAGAGTTAATATAATTGGAAATATTGTAGATAAATATGAGAATCAAGGGGAGAGAAAATATTCTTTTTTTACTTTAGATGATGGTTCAGGACAAATAGTATTAAAATGTTTTGGAGATGATGCTGAAAAATTTAGTCAGGTAAGTCAAGGACAAACAGTGCTTGTTATAGGAGTTTTGAGAAATTTTAATAATGAAACTTATATTTCACCTGAAGTAATAAGAGAGCAAGATACAAAATATTTACTTGTGAGAAAAATGGAAATTGAAAAAGTCAAGAGCCAGAGTGTTGAACCAATTGCAAGAGAACAGATAATTGCTGTAAAAGATAAAATTCTTGAAGCAATTCAAAATTCTGAGGATGAAGGGGGTATTGAAATAGATAATTTAATAATGAATTTAAGAGATATTTCTCCTATAATAATTAATCAAGAAATACAAAAACTTCTTGAAGAAGGAATTATTTTTGAGCCAAGACCAGGAAAAGTGAGGTATTTAGGTTAGGGGAAGTGATTGAATCACAATAATATTTTTAAAGATAATTGTAGGATAAATTTTATGAAATACTTTGAAAATCAAGATGTAATACAAAATTTTGTAAATTATGTGGAGATAGTTCGTTATAATTATGAAGAACAAAAAGGAAAAATAAGTGATAAATTAAAAGAAACTGCAAAAAGTGTTTTAAGACAATTAAATGATACGCATTTAGAGATTCAAAACAATGAAAAAATTATTTCTCACAAGAAAATATTAGAAAAAATATTAAATAAAAATCTTCCTTTAAATTAATAGTTTAACTATAATCTGTTTCTATTAAGAATTCTTTTTCTTTATCTAACAAGAAACCTCTTTCTTCATATTTTTTTCCAAAATCATAAGCTTGAGGGGTATATTTAGGATTTCTTAATTCAATCTTATCGCTAAATGTATTTATTTTAACTATTGGTTCTTTTTCATCTATATACCTAACATATAAATCAAAACCTACTTCATTTAAAATACTTTTTTCATCTCCAAAAACTTCTCTTACTAAACCTTTAATTTTTTCAATTCTCTCTTTTTTGGCTTTTTCTTCTTTAGTCATACATTTAAATTTAACCATATTCATTATTAGAATTCATTATTTATAAAAATTTATATCTTAAAATGTCTATTTCTTCTTCTTCTTTAATAGAAACTTATTATTAAACCAATAAGTTAAAAAGATTAAAATTATAAGACCTACTAAAGAGATTATAAATCTAATCCAATTTTCACTGTATGGCCAGTATGCCCCAGCACCATAAACAAGTGTTCCAACTCCTCCTCCCATTAAACCTACCCCAACACTCTCAAGACTAAAGAGAAAAGCTCCGAGAGCAATTATAAGAATTCCTAAAGGTAAAGCAATTAAAAAAACATTTCTTGAACGTATTTCTCTTGCATTGTCTAGTTCTTGTCTGCAATAATAATCTCTATCACAAAATCCTTCTGCCCCATCTTTAATAGGCCTCACACTCTCATACACACTCCATTTCCCACCAATTTCTTCACATCTTTCTAAGTTATCAATTATTTCTTGTGTTTTTATATCCCCACAAAAATCTTCATAATTTGGCTTTGGGTAGAAAGTATTAATCCCATAAAAAGTCACAAAAATTGTTAGAATAATAATTGCAATCCCCATAACAATATCCTTTATATTCATAATTATAAAACAAATAAAAGATTTATAAACTTTGTCTAATCTAGAATTTTGTATGGAATATGAAAAAATGCTTGAACAAGCATATGAAAAAGTAAAGCAAGTGGATGCTCATACTGGAAGGTTTGAGGTACCAAAAATAAAAGGACATTTTGAAGGAAGAAAAACTATTTTGACAAATTTTTTTCAAATTGCTTCTCATATAAGAAGAAAGCCAGAGCATTTTCAAAAATTCATGTTGAGGGAGCTTGCAGCTTCAGGACAAAAGGAAGAAGATAGACTTGTTTTGAATATTAAAGTTCCAAGTGCGAAGATAAACCAAAAAATAGAGCAATATTTAAAAGAATTTGTTTTATGTAGAGAGTGTGGGAAACCAGATACTGAATTAGTCAAAGAAGATCGATTGTCTTTTGTTAAATGTCTTGCTTGCGGGGCTAAACACAGTGTAAGAAGTAAAATCTAATTAAAGTTTTTTTGTGATACTTTTTGAATTATTTACTACTCATAGTTGTTTGTAGATATAAAACCATTTATTAACAATTAATTATTAGAGTTTTGATAATAGTCGGATAGGTAAGCGAGTTTGATATTATATTATAAAGGGGGTTTGGTAAATCCCAACATTTAAAAAACAAAAATACATAATATTTTTAAGAATTCATTAGAATTTAAATTAAATAGGAGGAAAAAAAAATGGTCAAAGGATATTGTGTTGTCTGTGGACGAGGAAACTCAGAAAAAGGTAAAAATATAGAAATGAAAAATCCAGAAATTGTTCAGACTGTTAGAGGAGGATATATGGCTAAAGGGATTTGTTCAAAATGCAATAAAACTAAGATGTGTGCTATGATGTCTAAAGATAATGCAGAAAAAGCAATAAAAGAAGGGGCAAAAAAATCTTTTTAAGTTTTATTTCTAATTTTTTATTTTTATTTATAGTTGGTTCGCCTTTAGCTTGCTTATTGATGAATTAATTAGAAGTATTAGTTGTATTTTAGTATACTTAAGTGTTTCAAATTTTTGTATTAGCATTTTTATAATCATTAAGCGTGTTAGCGCGAGCAAGTTATATTGCTAACCAAATTTTTATAAATCCTTTATATCTTTATTTTTTATGCTTGTAAATGTTATTAAATCATATAGAGATATTGTTGCTATTTGTGATTCTGAACTAATAGGGAAAAAATTTTATGAAGGTAAATTTCAATTAGATGTCAAAGAATCTTTTTTTAAAGGAAAAGAAATGTCTGAAAAAGAGGCAATAAAGATAATTCAGGAAATGTCAAGAGAGGATGCAATATTTAACTTTGTTGGCAAGAAATCTGTAAATACTGCATTAAAAGCAGGAGTTATATCACAAGAAGGAATTAGGAAGATTCAAGGAATTCCATTTGCCATGGTTTTGGTGTGAGAACATAGCTTTTTGATTAATCATAAAACTTACTTTTATAAACAACTTCGTTCTAACAATAAACATGTATAAAAAACATAACAAAAACCAAGAAGAACAGAAAATTAGAAGAGTAAAGCTTCCAAGAGGAGAGGAAGTGCTTGGGATTATAGAACAAAGACTTGGAGGAAATAAGATGAGAGTAAATTGTTTAGATGGAAAATCAAGGATATGCAGGGTTCCTGGAAGATTAAAAAGGAAATTATGGCTTCGTCCAGATAATATTGTTATTATTCAACCTTGGGAGTTAGATAAGGATAAAGGGGATGTTATATTCAAATATCCTCCAAATCAAGTAGCATGGTTGAGAAAGAAAGGCTATTTAGAAAAAGAGAAGGTTGAGTTTTAGATAGTCATGTTTCTTTAAGAAATAAATGGGAACAAACTTAAAAACTTCTTTTACTTAATCAAATCATGAAAAAAATCCTTTGTGAAAAACTTCTGAGAATAATTAAAGCAAGAAAAAAACTTGAAGAAAAACTTCATGTTAAAATTACAAATAGGGGAAAAGAAGTTTTTATAAAAGGTAAACCAGAAAATGAATATCTTGCAGAAAAAGTGATTGATGCATTAAATTTTGGGTTTCCTTTTTCAATTGCATTACTAATAAAAGAAAAGGATTTTATTTTTGAAATTATGAATATAAAAGACTACACTAAAAGAAAAGATCTTGAGAGAGTTAGAGGAAGAATTATTGGAACAAAGGGAAAAACCTTTCAAACATTATGCCAATTAACAAAATGTTATTTTGAATTAAAAGATAATTATGTAGGGATTATTGGTCCTGTAGAATATTTAGAAAATGCCCAAGAAGCGATTATCTCAATTATCAAAGGTGCAAAACAATCAAATGTTTATAGTTTATTGGAAAAGAATCAAATAAAATCAATTATTGATTTGGGTTTGAAAGGGTAAATATCATTTATTTTTTAACTTTCTCAATTCAACATGAAGTTCCCTATGACAATTTGCACAAAGTAAAATGCACTTTTTTATTTCTTTACTAACTCTCTCCCAACTTCTACAATGACCTTTTTTTTGAAACATTGAAATCTTTTTTTAATGGATCTGTATGATGAAATTCTAAGACTTCTGGATATTTACTATATCCACATTTAATACATTTGCCTCCTGCAAAAGCAATAGCCTTATTACGAATTTTCTTTCTTCTTTTTGTAACTGCATCAATAAAATATTGTCTCCGGTCATTATAAGTTCTTTTCTCTACAAATTTCCTCTTCTTTAACATTCTTTAAAAATAACACGTCCTGGAGAGGACTCGAACCTCTGACCTAACGGTTTCTGCCAGATCTGCTCACAGAACAACTTATAACAGCCGTTCGCTTTTGGCTCACTCAAGATTTAATAGAGACTATTACTCCTAAGTAATCTACCAACTGAGCTACCAGGACATAATAATCAAATAACAAATTCACTTTTAAAGTTTACTAAACCAAAAACATAGTCCGAATAATTTAATCTTATCCGAAAGGTTTTAGTTCTGTCCGAATAATGTCTGAAAAAAGATTTTGTATCTAAAGTCTAAATCTTTTCATTTTATTTTTTCTTTTTCTTTAATTGATGTTCTTTAACCAACCCATAAACAACCATGAACAATCCCCCCAAAACAAATATTTGTATTAACATATCATTTGTTTTCTCATAAGTTGGATATACTAAAGCAGAATTGGAGGTAAAAATAGCAATAATTATAAGAATAATGGAACCTGCCAAGAAAACCTTTAAGATAAAAAAGATTATTGTTTTAATAGTTAATTCAACCTTTCTTTTAAATTCTAATTCTTCTTCCTTTTTAACCATATTATCTCTTAGTTTTTGATTTATTTAAAATTATCATTAGAAAATTATTTAATGAGGAAAAGTAAATAGTAAATTTTATAAACTATTGGTACCTAATCTTATTATGGCTAAGTTACAAAAGCAGGTGAGTAGAAAAGTTAAAGGAAAGCAATATTCAAAATATGTTGTTGTGATTCCTGAGAAAAAAGTTAAGGAAGCTGGATTAAAAGAAGGACAAGAATTAGAAATAAAAGTTGAAAAAAAGAAAATAATTTTAAAGAAAGTTTAGGTGAAAGGGCTTCTGTTTTTGAAATTATTTTTATTTATTGCTGTAAATAAATTTTCTTTAGAAATTTCTTTTATTGCTTCTACAGTATCTTGTATTCCACTTAATTCCCCATCTTCTAATTTTTTACATTCTATTTTCTCATCATTTTTGGTTATACTCCAAATAGTAATTGGTTCTCCCATTCCATAAGCACCAGTTTCTATAGCATCAGAAATAGCTCTATATACTAAAACCTTTACTGTTTCAACACCCAATGAACAAGTATCATAATCTTTTAAAGAAATTTGGGCAAAAGCATCACCAATTCCTATAGCACAATAATTATCCTCTTCTTCATCAAGACCATCTCTTGAAATTAAGTAAATTATTGGATTACCATTGGAATATCCTGTTAATATTAAATCCGCAGAAGGAGCAATTTCCTCTCCTTTTTCCACATATAAATCCCTATATTTATTTAACATCTCATTTCTTATATTGTGCACTATTTGATTGCAAATTATATTTTTTATATCCTCAATTTTTCCTTTTTCCTTTATTTCCTTTGGGATTTCATTTATTTTTTTCATAATTTTTTGAATCACAGAAACGGAACCAGCACCACCAACTAATATATTTTCACTTAAAGGAATTATTTTATCTAATGTTTTCTTTCGAATTGGTCCTGCAGCAGAACCCATAGTCATCTGGCTATCTGCTCCAACTACAAGTCCGTCTTTGCATATACATGCTATTATTAGAGTCATTTTACTTGAGGTTAAAAATACTTTGAGTATCCCATCCAGGATACTTTCCGTATACATACTGTAGTAGCCTAGTCAAAGACAATCTAGAATTAGCTTCTTTTTTAACCTCTTTTATGGTCTCTTTTGTAGGCGAATCTAAAATATCGAATATGATTTTGGCTTTTTGGTTTCCAATTGAAGTTAAATTAAAAACAGTAAAATTCTGAAATGGTTGTTCTTTCTCTTCTATTAATCCTGCACTTTTTAATTCTGATAAATCATCATAAACATTAAAATCACAAGGACCATACAAATATTTCTCCCATTCATCATAAAAATTTGATAAATCTTTTTTTTCTTGTCCCAACATAAATAACACTTTCATAAGCCTTAAACTACTATTTATTGATTCATTAAAATCAGGAGTTTTTCCTGACGAATATAATACAGCAAGAATCCAATCTTTTCTTTCCATAATTTAAAGAATATCAAACCATTTATAAATATTTAGGAAATATAGAACAAAAATTTCAGGCAGAAAAAAATCTTGGTCTGGCAAAGAAAATTAAACTTCATATATTTGATTTAAAAAATTTATCTGATAATACTCTTCCAATTTTTAATAATTTTCTTCAAAGTAAATCTGCTAATCCAATAGATACAAGTGCAGATGAGGTATATAATAAATTAAAAAAATCTGAAGGTTTTTTTTTATGCTAATTTATTAATGATGAAAATAGAATTAAGGAAAATGGATGAACCTGAATATAATTATATTAATGATTCTCTTATTTCTGAGTTAAAAGAGGAATTTATTGCAGAAGGTAAATCTTTTCAAGAAGTCTCCACTAATTTTAAAAATAGTACTTATGTTCATTAATCATGGACTTTAAGAAAATAAGAAAAGGATTTGAAAATTATATTGATAAACAACAGAGATATAAAGGTGAGTTTTCTTATCAAAAAAGTAAATATGATAATAGAATAAGACAAGCAAGTAAATTATTAAATATGTTGAATCATTTAGAAAAACAAATGAAAAAACCTGTAAGACATCTTGATATTTATGGCACTCAATAAGATAAAGATTTTGTAAGAAATAGATTACTTCAATTAAGAAATAATTCAGGAATTACTTGGAATGCAGGAGAGATTAATGTTATAAGTAGTTTTACTGAAAAGATATTTAATAGGACAATTAAGGAAGAAGATTATAAAAGGTTTAATGGGTTTTTTGATGAAATTTTAAGTTATTTTATAGAACAAAAAACAAAAACTTGTTAGAATAAGAACTTTTATTAACCTGTTTTCTTTATTTTTTGTATGGAACTTAATAGAGCAATTACTTCTAGAAAATCTGTTAGAAAATTTAAATCTAAAAAACCAGATTGGAGAGATATTATTGAATGTATAGATGCAGCAAGATTTGCCCCAATGGCAGGGAATAATTTCACTTTAAAATTTATTATAGTTGATAACCCTGAAAAAATTCAAAAAATTGCTGATGCAGCACAACAGTCATTTATTGCTCAATCAAAGTGTGTTGTTGTGGTTTGCACAAATCCTTCAAGAACAGCAAATTCTTATGGAAAAAGGGGAGAAAGATATTGTAGACAACAAGCAGGTGCAGCAATTCAAAATTTCTTGCTGAAAATACAAGAAAAGAAATTATCAACTTGTTGGGTGGGGGCATTTGTAGATAAATTAATAAAAAGAGAACTAAAAATTCCAGATGATATAAATGTTGAAGCAATTTTTCCAATAGGATATGAATATAAAAAATCTTATACAAGAAAATCAAAAATAGATTTAGATAGATTTCTTTATTTTGAGGGATATGGCAATAAAAAAATGAAAAAAATCAAGACATTGGATGTTTAGGTAATTTTTCTAATTTCATTCGCTGTCGCTCACTTATTAAATAAACTGTTAATCTAAAACACGATTTAATATTATGTTAATAGAATTGCTAAACACAATTTGCGAACAAGGTGAGTGCAAATTAAAAAAATGAAAAGGAGGATTTCTCCTCCTAAAAATTAAATTATCTTAAAACTTCTATTCCTAAATCAGATATTTCTTTAGATATTGGAAGAGTTTGGTCTTCTCCAGGTTTGCCTAATACATATGGAGATTTAACTCCTGTCATTATTGTTATTACTCTAACTTTTCCAACAAATTCTTTATTGATTCTTGCACCAATAATAACCTGTGCTTCTGAGCTTAGGTTTTCAGATACAAGTCTTCCTATTAAATCAAATTCTTCTAACTTTAAATCAGGACCACAAGTAATGTGTATTAAAGCTCCAGTAGCACCTTGATAATCCACATCAAGTAGAGGATGAGTAAGGGCTTGCTTGACAGCTTCACTGACACGGTCTTGTGTGTCTGCTTCTCCAATACCTATTACAGCCATATTACCATTCTTCATAATTGCTGAAACATCTGCATAATCTAAATTAATTAGACTTGGAAGGGTAATTGTTTCCACAATTCCTTTAACCATTGTGCTTACTAATTCGTTTGCAACTGCAAAAGCCTGTTCAATAGGTAATTGTCCGGCAATGTCAACTAACCTGTTATTGTCAAGAACAATACATGTGTCAGTTACTTCTCTTAATTCCTGTAAACCAAATTCAGCTTTGTCTATTCTAGCTTTTTCTGCTTCAAAAGGCATTGTCACAACACTAATAACTACTGCACCTGTTTCTTTAGCGAGCTGAGCAAATATCGGAGCTGCCCCTGTTCCAGTTCCTCCGCCTTCTCCTGCAATAACAAATACCATGTCTGCTCCTGAAACAGCTTTTTTAATATCCACAATAGCTTCTTTTGCTGCTTCTCTTCCTATCTGTGATTTTCCACCAGCACCTAAACCTCTGGTTAATTCTTTTCCAATAAGAATTTTTTCATCAGCTTTTGTGACACTTAAGTGAAGTGCATCAGTATTTGCAGCATAAATTGTTGCTCCATTAATACCTTTATTAAAAAGCCATGTGACTGCATTACCTCCCATGCCTCCAACACCAATGACTTTAATATTGGCTTTTCCAGCTCTTAATTCATCAAAGTTAATGCTATGAGTTTCTGTGTTTTCTATAGCTTCTTTTGCGAAATCTAACACCATTTTTTTAACCTCCTTTCAGTTATCTTTAACTTTTCTAACGAAAAGTTTAAATAGTTGGCAAATTTCCAACTATTATTCACAGAAAAGAGGAGAAATCACCTCTGAATATACAAAATTAATTCAATATTAATCAAACCGCCAAGTAAAATTAATATTAATAAAAATAATAATAGTTTATTCTTTAAATATATTTCTATATAAAAAGATATGGATTGATAAGATTTATTAAATCAATTTTCTCAATTTTTCAATCTTTTCCCAGCTTTTTTTTAGATTTTGATTTGATTTCTCAACAATTATCTTCAAAAACTTATCATTAACTAAGATTTTGTTATTTTCAATAATTGGGAATTCTAATTTTTCTGTGCTGTTTAGTTCAACAATGATTCTATCTTCAAAAGAAATTAATCCGGACTTTTTCCATCCTACTAACTTAGCTTTATCATATATTATTTGAGCATCTTTTAAATTTTCACAAGCAATATGCAAAATACAGGGTTCTTGTTTGAATTTTATTAATTTAGCTCGCTCTCGCTCACTTATTAATTGCTTTGAGCCAGACTCTGTCAAGGCTCTTCGCTGAATATTATTATCCTTAATATTTTTATTATTAACAGATTTTTTTAATCTCGAGTGCAAAGCACGAGTAATTTTATCTAAATCATCTTTTAATTGTTTAAATGTAATCAAATTATGATAAACTTTTATGAACAGCCCTTTTTCTTTTTTATCTTGGTCAATCATTAAAACAACCCTTCCTGAACATGAAGAAGTGGTGTAATAGTTTTCCAAGGAATTTATTTTTTCACATAATTTTATGATTTTTTTATCATGATTTCCTTTAGATGATTTGTCTGACTTAGAAAGAATATCTTGTTTTCTTTTGACGAATTTATCTTGTTGCATAATCAATAAGATATAATCAAGTTTATTAAAATAGTGATTTTAGAACAATAGCAAATTCAAAGAAATTGTAAATGTCCTGTATAATTCTTTTGCTTAGATTCTTGTTCCAATGAACTTAAAAATTGATTTTCAAATAATATATCTTTTAATTGCAATGTGTTGCTCTTTAATAAATTTAGATTATTTAGTGTATTCAAAGAAGGATAATTTTTAAAAATTTCATGAATTTTTAGATCTTTTCCTGGGTTAATAAATTTATATTTTCCTTTATAAAGTAAACTATCTGGAATTTGTATATCAGAGTTTTTATCTTTTTTCATATGTCATGCTACTGCAGGTTGAAACTTTGTAGATGTTTTCAAAAAAGAAATTTTATCATCAATAGCATATCCAAGAATAAATTTTAAAGTCGAGAAATCATTTTTATTATGATCTTGAATCAATCCAACTAAAAGACCCATCAGGATACCATAAGACCCTTCCTGTATGAACCCCTTCACCATTAAAATTATATGACCCTAAGATATCATATTCCTTTATTCCTCTTATCATTTTTATACAAAATAATAAATATTAATAAAGATTGTTATGTCTGAGTGTTAGTTTATTTTAAGATATTTTTTAATTCTTTAACAGAATTAATATAAATTGGTTTGATATCTTCTCCAACTTCGTCATGAAGCTTTTTAGAAATAGTATTTTCAAAAATTATTAATTTAGTTTTCTTTTCTCTATACTTAATGTTATATTTCATTTCTGAAATTTCTGCCATTACCCCTGCAGAGAACCCAAAACATAAAGTAAAATCCCCCATAGTAGCTATACTTCCGTTAACATCATAAAAAGATGTCCATTTGATTTTTTTGTCTATGACATCTAAATAATTATTTATTATGTAAGGTATTTTTTCTTGATAATAAGGGCATTTGGTTGGGATTATCCCATTAACTTTTTTCCCTCCAAACTTTTTATATAATTTAGCAAATTTATAAGGTATTCCTCGAGCAGGTAAAATAATTATTTCTGCTCCAATATTTGAAACAAGTTTGGCAGCATCTTCTAGTAATTTTTCTAATTTATCTTTAGAAGTTTTACTATGTTTATGAATAGTTTCAATATTTCCTGTTCCAATGATTGTTATTTTTGTCATTCTTTTTCCAAAATCTTCGCATTAATTCCTTCTTCTTCGCATAAACTTACAAATTCTTGAGCATCATCGTTGTTTCCTACAATGCTTCCATAATGCATTGGAATTGCTAAAGATGGTTTGATTATTTTCGCGGCTTCTACAGCTTCCTCTGCGCTCATAGTGAACCTTCCTCCAATAGGAAGTAGTGCGATGAATTTTTTATTTGATTGTTTATATCCTGTAAGTTTTCTCATTTCAGGAATAATATCAGTATCTCCTGCATGATATATAAGAATAGAATCCATTTTTATTAAATAACCTACCCAAGCCTCGTCCTTAGGATGAAAATGTTTGTCAGTATTATATGCCGGCAAAGTAGAGATTTTGATGTCACCATAAACTATTTCTTGTCCTGGTTCTATAACCTCTATTTTAATAGGTATATCAAATCTTGTTATTTTACTTTGGCTATCTGCAGTTACAACTATTTTTGTCCCCTCTTTGATAATTTTATTTATATCTGCAAAACTACAATGATCATAATGGCTATGAGTTATTAAAATTAAATCAGCCTTTTCAGAATCTTCTTTTATATTATAAGGATCAATATAAATTGATTTTGAATTTTTGTCCTCTTCAAAGGGTACATTTTTAAGTGCAATCAAAAATCCTGCATGTCCTAACCATTTGATTTCAATACCATTTATTTGCATATTAAAAGAAATTGTAATTTATTTAAAAGGATTTCGGGTTTATCAAGAAATCACAATAATTATTATAAACAATATTTAATTACGTTATTTATGAAAACACTTAATGAGTACAAAGAAAAATGCCCTGCACAATGGAACTGGGGGCCAGGTTATAGAATATTAATGGTCTTATATTTTGAGGGAGAGGGAGGATTAAGAAAAGATAAGTTGGAAGAACTAACAGAGTTAAATAATAAAGATTTTTCAAAAGGATTAAGTGGAGTAGTAGAAGTTAAAGATATAAGATTTGACGAAGATCAAAAAGGAAGAAAATATTTTTTGGATGATGGAGACCGAAAAGCTATGAATAAAATCCCTGCGTATAATAAGTGAATTCAATAACTCCCTACACTTTCATCTTTTTTCCAACTTTCAATTTTTCCAGTCTTTAATTTTTTATCAAGCATTTCTAATTCTTCATAAATTCCTTCAATTAAATCATAATTTTTTACTTCTTCTAAATTAACCCATTTATAATCTGTTAGGGCATTACATAATCTTATATCTTCACTGACTGGTTCTGCCCACAAACTTATAATAATTGTTGGGATTTTATCGCTTCTAATGTAAACCATACTAGTTACATATTTTATATTCTTAATTTCTAAATTAACCTCTTCTTTAACTTCTCTTTTAATCAAATCTTCAAAAACATTATACCAATGACTTGATGTGTCTTTTTTTCTTAGAACATAATCTAATACTTCTAATTTACCTCCTGGAACTGTCCATTTTCCTGGAAAAGCTTTTTCCCAATTAGCTCTTTTTGTGATTAAAAATTTTTGGTCTTTAACTAAAATACAAGTGGCAACAATATAATGTGCTTGATTTTTGTCATATTTCATAATTAAGAAACAAGAAAGTATTTTATAAAAATTATTGTGATAATATTCCATAAGTTTATTCTCAAAAAGCCATAAATAAATAATTTTTTTGGAACATAATAAGGTATAAAGACACTTTAATAAGATAATAACATCTTAATTTAAGAACGAAAGATTTTTATTTGGATTATTTTTAATAATAAGATGTTAAAAAAATTTCTTAGGGATGTTATAATCCTTATTGTCGGAAAACAAGCAGAAGAAATAGCAGATTTGCTTAATAATAAAAAACATGTGAATGAATTTTTAATTGCAAAAAAATTAGATATCACAATTAATCAAACACGAAACATTCTTTATAAAATCTCTAATCACGGGTTAGTATCATTTATAAGAAAAAAAGATAAAAAAAAGGGATGGTATACTTATTTTTGGAAAATTGATGTTCTTAAATCATTAGAATTTCTAAAAGCTATTTTAATAAAGAAAGTAAATCAAATAAATAATCAAATAAAAAGTAGAGAATCAAAAGAATTCTATATTTGTAAAAGATGTAATATAGAATTTAATGAAGAAAATGCATTACTCTATGATTTTACTTGTAATGAATGTGGGGGGATTTTTAGTCTAAAAGATAATACAAAAATATTAAGAGAATTTAAAAGAAATTTAGATAAACTAAAAAAAGAATTATTTTTTATTGATGAAGAAATTAAAAAAGAAAAAGAAAAACTAGAAAAAGAAAAACTTAAAGAAATTAAGAAACAAGAAAAAATAAAGGATGCAAAAAAGAAAATTATTAAGAATAAAAAATTCTTAAAAAAGAAAACTAAGAAAATAATTAAGAAAAAACTTGTCAAGAAAAAACCTGTCAAGAAAAAACTAAAACCCAAAAAACCTAAAATTTCAAGGAAAAAGAAAATAATTAAAAAAATAACCAAAAGCAAAAAAATTATAAAAAAAACAACTAAAAAAATAGTTAAAACAGCGCAAGTTAAAAAATAAGATGGCTGGAGTTTATAGAATCTATCCAAAACAGAAAAGAAATTTTTTTAGTTCTCTGAGTGTAAATACAAATTTAATTTTAATTAATATAGTTTGTTTTATTATTTTTAGTATTTTAATCTATTCAGATATTAAATTTTTAGATTATATTGCATTAAAACCTTCAAATATTTTTCAAGGGGATTATTTCTGGACTTTTTTAACAAGTATGTTTATGCATGGCGGATTTTTTCATATTTTTGTAAATATGCTTTCTTTATTTTTTATTGGTTCTTTAGTTGAAAAAATCATAGGATTAAAAAGATATTTAGGGTTTTATTTAATTTCAGGTTTACTTGCAGGTTTAATTTTTGTTTTAACAAGCTTAATTTTTCAAAGTGATTTTAATACTTATGCTGTTGGAGCTTCAGGAGCATTATTTGGATTAATTGGATTGCTTATGATACTAACCCCTAATCTTCCGGTTTATGTAATGTTCATTCCAATTCCAATAAAAATGAAATATGCCGCTCCTGGAATTTTGATTGTTCTTTGGATTATTTCAGTCACCGGAAATGTTCCAATTGGAAATACTGCTCATCTTGGAGGATTAATTTCTGGACTTTTATATGGATTTTATATAAAAAATAAATATAAAAATAAGGCTAAATATATAAATAGACATTTTAGTTAATATTCAAGGAAGTTTTATATATCTTTAATGAGATAGTTAAATATGAAAAAGAGAATTGGTTGGTTATTTATTATTGTAATTATTTTGTTGATAATTTATTTAATTAAAACATTGTACTTTGGAGAATAAATGAAATTAAAAAATTTAATGTACCAGATAATATATCAAGTAAATGTCTTGTTCCCAAAACCCCCAGTTTATACAGAAGAGAAAAGAAGGGTTAGAGAAAGAGAAATTGTATCCAGATATGCTAATGGTCAAATTTCTTTACACTTGGGAAAATATATTACAACAGAAGAAATTGAGAAGCGTAAAAAGGATTTAGCTTCATGGTGTTTTAGTTAATAAAAAATTTTATTTTAAAATATATGGTAATCAAAAAGAGGAAAAAAAGAAAAGAGAATTTTTTAAAAAACAACTATTTTAAAAGTTGGGAATATATTAAAGAATCAAAGAATTTTATTTATGCTACTATCATAATCTTTCTTTTTTTTGTTTTAGTCGGATTTTTTATACCTGCTCCTGATATTGTTGAAGAACAAATATTAAATTTTATTAAAGAATTGATTGAAAAAACCAGTGGGATGTCTAAAGAAGAATTAATAAGATTTATTTTTTTGAATAATTTGCAGAGCAGTTTTTTGGGGATGATTCTAGGAATTTTTTTAGGACTCTTTTCGATTATTATGGCAGTTACTAATGGTTATTTATTGGGGTTTGTTGCTTCAATGAGTGTTGAAAATCAAGGTGGTCTAATTTTATTGAAACTATTGCCACATGGAATTTTTGAATTGCCTGCAATATTTATCTCATTTGGTTTAGGATTAAAACTTGGAACATTTATTTTCCAAAAAAAGAAATTAGAATCATTTAAAAAATACTTTTGGAATTCTTTAAGGGTATTTTTATTTATTATAATTCCTCTTTTGATTATTGCGGGGATTATAGAAGGAAGTCTTATTTTCTAATACAAAATATAAAATAAATTTACCTCTTTATTTAGATTGATAATTATTAAAAGAATTATAAAGAGTTAATTTTATATACTCATTTTTCTTTTTCTTTTTATTAAATTAAATAAAAAAAGGAGGCTAAAATGGGTGATTGGAAAAAATGGGTCATTATTGCTGGAGGGGTTGTAGCTGTTATTGGGCAATTTTGGGGATTTGAGTATTATTTGCCATTAATTGGAGGAGCAGCAGCAGCAATCATAAGATTTATTGAATAAAGTTTTTTTAATCAAATCTAATTCTTTTTATTTTATATTTTTATACTTAGAAGTTTTTTAAATTTAATAGAGCATTACTAATTAGTCTTAGCCACTAAAGAATATTGAATTAATGAAAATTAAGGAAATAAATAATTATTAAAATAAAATTTTATTGTTTAATCTTTTAGATCACTAATTCCTAACATAACAAAAAGAAAACCAATCATAATAATAAACCAAACTAAACCTCCTTTAAGAAATTCCCATGCAGCATGTCTAAAATTCCAAAAAACACCCCATTCAACAGAATACCAGCTTAAAAGTATTATTCCATTTATTAATACTAATCCAATTAAAAGTTCAAGCCACTTATTCATAATATTTTTTGTTGTTCTTTGTTTAAAAAGATTTTGCTTATAGAATGTATACTATCAGAGAGTTTTATAAAAGAAATCTTTAAAAACATTTTTTACATGATAAAAAGATGAATTTAACTATAAGATTTAGTGAGTGCTTAGCAATACCTATCTTTTGATTATAGTTTTACTTTTTTTTCTAATTAATTCAATTAAAATGAATTTTTTTGTTTGTTAAGATTTTATAATGATTAGAAATTAAAAATAACTAAATTAATAAATTTATGAAATGAAAAAAGTTAAAGATTTTTTATGGAAGCCTAATATGACTATAAAAGAATGCATTAATAGTTTTGGCTCTATAGGTTATCAGGCGACTGAATTATATGAAGCTTCAAAAGTTATTTTAAAAATGAAAAGAGCTGGGGCAAAGATTTTTTTAACATTTACTTCAAATATGGTTACTTCTGGATTAAGGGGTTTTTTTGCTCAACTGATTAAATTAGGTTTGATTGATATTATTGTTACTACCTCTGGTTCTATAGAGGAAGATATAATGAAATCTTTGGGGGAAGATTTTAAAATTGCTAAATTTAATTCTGATGATGTATATTTGCATGAGAAAGGAGAAAATAGAATAGGAAATTTGATAATTGATAATGAAAGTTATATGAAATTTGAAGATGTTACTTCTAATTATCTGGAAAAGATTTATATTAAACAAAAAAGGATTTCTACTACAGATTTATTAAAAGAAATTGGACTACAGATTAATGATGAAAATTCAATCTTATATCAGGCAGCAAAAAAAGATGTTTTAATTTTTTGTCCAGGGATAGCAGATAGTGCATTTGGTTTTCAGCTTTTTATGTTTCAAGAAAAACATAAGGATTTTATGGTGGATACAATCTATGATATGAAAAAAATCATTACTAATCTTAGTTTTGATGAGAAAAAAGGATTAATCGCGCTTGGAGGAAGTATTTCAAAACATTATGCTGTTTTTTCTTCACTTTTAGGCGGAGGGCTTGATTATGCAGTTTATATGACTTCTTCTCATCAAAGTTCAGGGAGTTTTTCAGGGGCAACAACAGATGAAGCAAAATCTTGGGGGAAAATAAAAGATGATGCTGAGGCTGCGACAGTTATTGGGGATGTATCAATAACTTTTCCAATTTTAATGTGTTCAGTTCTTGATAAAATGAAAAAAGAAGGAATTCTTTAAAATGAAAGCAAGATTTATTCTTAGCAAGAGGAAAGTTTTAGAACAATATAATAAACTTAAAAATTTGGGTGTAGATATTTCTTATAGTTATAAAACAAATAAGGAAGTTGGAAATATTTTGCAGGAATTAACAGCTTGTAATTTTTCTATTCATAATTTTGAAGAGATTGAAATGATTAATAATAAAAATAAAATTTTGTTTTTTTCACAGGCATGGAATAAAGAAGAAATAAAAAAAATTCTTTTATTTGGGATAAAAAATTTAGTGATTGATAACGAAGTTGATTTAAATCTCTTGTTAGAAGTGATTAAAAAAGAAAAAATAAAAGTAAATATTAATTTAAGGATGAAATTTAGAGAACATAGAATTGGTTCTGGGAAATATTTTGTTTATGGAATGCCTTCAAAAAAAATAAATGAAATTATTAATAAGATAAAAGACCACCAATTTGTAGAAAAAATGGGAATTCATTTACATAGAAAAAGTCAGAATACAAGTGAGTGGGATATGATTAGAGAGATAAAAGATTCTTTAACTGAAAAAAATTTAGAACGGATAAATCAAATGAATTTAGGAGGAGGACTTCCAATAAAATATAAAACTTCTTCTGCGAAAATAATGCCATATATTTTTGAGAAAATAAAACATACAGTAGATTTCTTAAAAAATTATAATATTAAAACAATAATTGAACCTGGGAGATTTATTGCAGGTCCTTCTATAAAACTTGAAACAGAAATTATTCAAATTTATGAAAATATTATTGTTTTGAATTGTTCAATTTATAATTCTGCAATTGATACAGTTATTACTAATATTAAGTTGTTGGTTGAAGGAGAATTATCAGAAAATTCAAAAATAGGAAAATATTATTTAATAAAAGGAAATACCCCCACAAGAGATGATATTTTTAGATATAAAGTTAAATTAAATAATCCTCAAGTAGGGGATAAAATTATTTTTTTAAATGCAGGAGCATATAATTGGGCTTCAGATTTTTGTTGCCTTAAGAAATTGAAAACAGAAATTATAGAAGATTTTTAAAATTTTTACTAAAAGTTTATATATTTCTTATGTTTTTTTTAAAAATGGAAGCCAAAAAAGAATTAATTATGAAAAAAGAAAAATTAAAAATAGAAAAAAGTCAGGAAGTTGATTTAATTGATGTACTAAAGATTTTTTCTCCAGGGACTTCAATGAGAACTGCATTAGATGATATGATGAGAGCAAGAATCGGTGCATTAATTGTTGTTGATAAAGAAGGACTCTTGAATCTTTCTAAAGGAGGATTTAAAATTAATTGTAAATTTAGTTCTCAAAAACTCGTTGAACTGGCGAAAATGGATGGAGCAATTATTCTTTCTAAAGATTTAAAGAAAATTCTTTATTCAAATATTCTTCTTTTCCCAGATATTCATATATCAACAAAAGAAACAGGAACAAGACACCAAGCTGCTGAAAGAACAGCTAAGCAGATAAAAACAATTAGTATTGCTGTTTCTGAAAGAAAAAATAAAATTACTATTTATTATGGGGCGATTAAATACGAACTAAATAAAAGTTCAGAAATTTTAAGAAGAGCTGCAGAAACATTACAAATTCTAGAAAAACAAAAAGAAATTTTTAATGATTTAATAATTAATCTTAATATTTTAGAGATAAATAATTTGGTTTCGATAAGTGATGTTTCTGGTATTTTACAAAGACTTGAAATGATACGAAGAATTTCAAATATAGTAAAAAGATATTTAGTTGAGCTTGGTAAAGAAGGGACTATTGTGAGTATGAGACTTAAAGAATTGACAAAAAATCTAAATAAAGAAAGAGAACTGGTTCTCAAGGATTATTTTAAATTTAGAAGTGCTAAAATAGATACACTTCTTGAAAATATGGCTTTTGACTTTTTACTTGAAACTTCAAATATGTCAAGAATTCTTTTTGGAGAGCTTCATGATAAACCTATTTCTCATAAGGGCTTAAGAATTTTGAATAAAACTAATCTGTTTGAAAAAGAAATAAAATTTTTGTTAAATAATTTTAAAACTCTAAATAAAATTTTTGAAGCCAAAAAAAAATCATTAACTAAAATTTTTAAAAATGAAAAACTTGTTGATTCATTAATAAAGGATTTAGAAAATTTAAAAGAAAAAATATTAATAGGAAAAAAATTTTAAAATAAAAATAATTCCCCCAAAGCCTTAAATAATTATATTCTTTATTTCTCTATATGTTAACAAAAAAACAAGTTAAAGAAATTAAAGAACACTTAGATAGGGCTCAAAATCCTTTGTTTTTTTTTGATAATGATGGAGATGGTCTTTGTTCGTTTCTTTTATTGCAACGATATATTAAAAGGGGGAAAGGTGTTCCAATAAAATCATTTCCTGAATTAACAGTTGATTATTTTAAAAAAGTTAATGAATTAAATGCAGATTATCTTTTTATTTTAGATAAACCAGAAATTTCCAAGGAATTTTTTGAAAAAGTAGAACAAATTAATATTCCTCTTGTTTGGATAGATCATCATGTTATTGATAGGAAGATGACCCCCAAATTTGTTAATTATTATAATCCTATTTTTAATAAATCTAAAAGCAATGAACCTGTAACTGCTCTTTGTTATCAAATAACTAATAAAAAAAATGACTTATGGCTTGCTGTTGTTGGATGTATTTCTGACAGTTTTGTTCCTAATTTTTATTCTGATTTTAAAAAAACCTATCCTGATTTATCAATTGAATCAAAAAACCCCTTGGAAATTTATTATAATTCTCAAATAGGAAAAATAGGACAAATATTTAATTCTGCTTTAAAAGACAGAACAGGTAATGTAATAAAAATGTTAAAATTTTTAATGAAAGTTAAAACACCTTATGAAGTTTTAGAAAAAAACAATAAAAATTATAGTATGCATGAAAGATTTGATCAAATCAATAAAAAATATCAAAGATTATTAGAAAAAGCAAAAAAAATTATAAATGATTCTGATAAAATTTTATTCTTTCAATACGGGGGGGATTTGAGTATAAGTAGTGATTTAGCTAATGGATTAAGATATTTATTCCCAAAAAAATTTATTATAGTTGCCTATATTCGTGGCATCAAAGCAAATATTTCTGCTAGAGGAGAGAACATTAGGCAAATTGTTTTGAAAACAATTAAAGGATTAAAAGAAGCAACAGCAGGAGGGCACAAAAATGCTGTGGGGGCAAAAATTAAAGTTGAAGATTTGGAAAAATTCAAAAAGAGATTATTTAAACTTGTTAAAGCAAAATAGGAAAATAGAAAAATATAAAAAGAGTTTTTTCTTGAATTAATCATGAATAATGGACTAAGTTTTTCAAATTGGAATTGTATATCTGGCTTAGTCTATACATCAATTAAACCTTTTACCTCAATTTAATTCAGCGATTTTGTGGGTCTGAATTGAGTTGAGAATTACTTCTTAAATTAATTTAGGTCTAAGAGATTTCTGATTATTTTGTTGGTTTTAAAAAACAATGAAAAAAATAACACATATAGAGACACAGATAAACCTCCCTGATAAAAAAGTCATATTAAGTATTGGCGAATCTCATTATTTAGAATATGTATCTTGTATGATAATCCCAAAAAAAGATGAAAAGTGTATTAAAGGGTTAAAATACCAACAATTATTTTTCAATCAAGATATTGATGGGTTATATGAAAATTTGAAAAAGAAATATAGATTAAAAGCTGAAGAATGGGAATCTGAAATAACAAATATGGTAGAAGAGAAAATAATTCAGATTTCATCAAGAGATAAAAGAAGGAAAAAAAATAAAAGAGATCTAACTGAGGAAGGGAAATTAATCCAGGTTTTATTCCAAGGAGAGGGTAGAGGAAGGAAAGAAAATAGAAAATCCCCCACTATGTATGCCCAAAAAAAATGGTAGATAATGCAAAGATGGAAAAGAAAATTGTAGAACAAGAATTGAGTTTGTTAATGGAAATCACTTTAAGATTAGAAGACGAACTAAATTCACTTGTAAATTGTGAATAATTTAATGAAAAAGAGAATTTGTGTAGTGTTAGTATTTAATATGCTCTTGCAATGTAAACAATCTTTTTTGATTTTTTTCCACAAATTATACATTTTCCAGAAGGTTTATTTTTTTCATCTAATTTAGTTCCTCTGACTTCTGCTTTGGCTTTTTTTTCAATAATTTCTGCACAAGAAATTCCTTCTTTATCAACAGAACAAAATTGACATTTGGCAATTGAACCTTCTTCAATCACTTTTTTTATTTCTTTTAAATTTTTTACCTCTTTTATTCTTCCTTTAAACATATTATCTGCTTTTTTTCTTAGATTCTCACTAAACTCATTGGAAATTTTTTTAATATTTTCAATTAATCTTTTTTCAGGGATAATAATTTTTTTATCTAAATCTCTTCTGAAAATTGTGATGTTTTCTTTTTCCAAATCTTTTAATCCTAAGTCTATTCTTATAGGAACACCTTTCATTTCCCAGTGATTGAATTTTTCACCAGGTCTTTTATCACTATAATCTATTTCTACTGAAGCAAATTCTTGAAGAGATTTTTTTAATGATTCTGCTTTATTTTTTATCTTCTTATTTTTTAAATCAATTGGTACAATCATGATTTGAACAGGTGCAATTTCCCAAGGAAATTTTAATCCTTTGTTATCCCCATGTACTATTACTATGCTGGCAAATATTCTTGATATTGCAGGTCCATAACAAGTAAGATAAGGATATTTTTCTTTTTCATCTTTATCTTTAAATTTAATATTAAATGCTTTTGAAAATTTTTGCGAAATCATATGAGTAGAAGGTTGCTGAATTACTTTACCATCTGGATTTAATACGTCTGCAGCAAAAGTTCTTGATGCTCCTGGAAATTTATCCCATGAAGGTCTTTCAAAAAATATAAATGACAGACCAAATACTTTATGTAGGACTTCTTCTGTTGTTTGCATATCTTCTTTTACTTGTTTTTCTGCATCTTTTTCACTTGCATGTGCGCAATGAGCTTCAATCCAGTGAATTTCTCTTGTTCTTAAAAAAGGTCTTGTTGCTTTTGTTTCATATCTAAAAATATTTGCTCTTTGATAAGTTTTAAATGGCAGGTCTTTGTAGCTTCTAATCCATAAACTAAACATATGATAAAATGCTGTTTCAGAAGTAGGTCTTAAAGCTAATCTTTCTTCAAATTTTTTGTTTCCTCCATGTGTTATCCAAAATACTTCTGGAGTAAATCCTTTTACATGTGAACTTTCTTTTTTTAGATTCTCTTCTGGAATTACTGTAGGAAAAAAATATGGTTGATGTCCTTTTTTTTGTAAAGTTTCCTCCATATATTTATACATTTTTTCCATAACCAACACAGACCATGGTTGGAAAACCAAAAAACCTTTTACATTATATCTTAAATCTGCAAGTTCTGTTTTTTGTATTATTTGTGTAAACCACTCTGAAAAATTTTCCTCTTTTTTTGCTGTTAAACCTTCTTGCGAGGGTTTATGAAGGTCTTTTTTAAACCTTTGATTATAGGTTTTAAGAGGGGGTGATTTTTTTGACATAACTGATTAAAGAAAAAAGCCTTTATTAAATTAATTAATAAATTACATTGATACACAAATAAAATAAGGAAAATAATTAGCGCTATTCCACCTTAAGATATTAATAAGTAAATAATTATGTATTATTTTGAATTAGCTTATGAGTGAATAGTTTTCTTTTATACCAATATTTGATTTAATTCTTCTTGCGAAATACCATTTATAGCATCTTTTATATAATTTGATTCCAAGGCAAATCCTAGGCTTTCTCCTCCCCCAATCTTAAAATTATTAATTCCTATAACATATCCTTGTTTGTTAATTAAAGGGCCGCCTGAATTCCCTGGGTTTAGAGCTGCATCTGTTTGAATATATGCTTCCTTACCATTTATTCCTGGCCTGTGAATTGCCGATACAATCCCCTCTGAAACAGAAAATTGCAATCCCAATGGGTTTCCTATTGCAATCACTTTTTCTCCTATTTGAACTTTGTCTGAATCAGCAAGTTTGAGTTCCTCATAGGTTCCAGAAATCTTTAATAATGCTATATCTAAATCTCCGTCATATCCTATAAAATTTGCATCAATTGTTTTTTGGTCATAAGTTATTGCTTTTATTTCATGCCCCCCTACTAAAACATGGGCATTTGTTATTAAATATCCATTATCAGAGATTAAAAAACCAGTTCCTTGCCCTACATCAGTTCTTATAGTCACAACAGATTTAATTACATCTTCAATTATCCCAGAAAAATCTTCACCAGCAGATGCCCTTAGTAAATCCACTTCTTCATCTATTGAAACGAGTTTTATATCTAATAAATTAACTGTTTCTTCTAAAGTTTCTTTTGTTTGAATCAAACTTTTAGTCAGAGTATTTATATCATTTTGTGTGTACATTAATCCTTGGTGTAATGAATTATAATCAAGATTTTGTTTTATAAATAAAAAGTACAACAATGCACCATTAACTATCATAAAAATAATTACTATTGAACTAAAACTTCCAACAATTATTTTGTGATGTTTTTTCATCGCCATCTTTTAATATATCAAAATATTAACATATAAAAACCTAATCTTATTTAATATTTTGGGCCTATGATGTAAAGGATAACATAAACGGTTTCGGCCCGTTATATGGGGGTTCGATTCCTCCTAGGCCCATTTCCATAAAAAAAAGATGAATATGTTTAAAAAATACTTTTATCTTTAATTTTATATAAAAGATGGTAAAATTTAATACAAAAAAGAGATATATGATCATTGGGTTGCTAGTATTTATTATTAGCATCATTATTACAATGAATGCCATTGTGGATAAAACAAAGGAGTGGCATTCTGCAAATGATATTTTAATTTCAATAAGTGGTTTTGAAATGACATTGCAAGAAGCAATAGATAATGGATTTCTTATAGAATGTGCCCAAACCCCAATCCAGTCCGACACTTCACAACTATCAGAACCTAATCATGGCATGGATAAAATTTGGGTATCTATAGGTGGTTCTGAAATGAGTTTACAAGATGCTATATTAACAACAAGTTTTTGTGGAAATTCAATCACTAATTCATATAATAATGATATAAATCCAGGTCATCTTGCAAGTGAGATTGAAATTTTAGTAAATGGTTCTGAAATGAGTTTACAAGATGCTATTGATACTGGAAAATTTTGCCCTACTTCTCATGCATATTCTAGTTGTTATAATAATAGCGAATATTGGTATAACCTTTGTGGTGAAAGAGAGGAAATAATAAAAGTATGTGATACAAGTTTACAAATAATAGGAGATTATTATTGCTCTAATAATGATGTTTATAGAAATTACACTGACGAAATTTGTTTGAACAACAGTTGCACTTTAAATCCCAATCAAATTAGAATCCTTGAACAAGATTGTGGAATACAAGAATGTTCTAATGGACAATGTATACGACAATGTAATTGGGTTAATGGAGGGACTTGTAATTCACCATCTGAAGCATATGTTAATTGGTTTGTAGGAGATTTTGATGACTGTGCAGATTGGTGCAGAGCACGTTCCACAAATAGAATATGCTGTCAGTTTAATACAGGAGCTTCAACTGGTTTTCAACAATGCAGTTTTCGTCATAATACAGCAATTAGAATGTTTACTACTATTAATGCATGGTGGTATAATTATTGCATAATACCACCATCATAAAAACTTAGATTATTTTATATGCTAATTTAGAGTAAAAATTCTACAGCTTAACATACTTTATAATTAAAATTGCTCGCAACCAGTTGCTTAAATGACTTATTCATAAATCCTTCTTTGCTAGAATTTTTTGTTAATAACCCAACAAATCTCACGAGCTTGTGAATGCTAATATTAAGTTAGAAACTTGACTTAACAAATAAGCAGAATTTATATATAATTAAATATTAAAAAACCCCTTGTTTTTTACCAACACTTAAAATGTTGGTTTTTTGGAGTCCTAAAAAAATTTCCAAAAGAAAAAAAGCATTTATTAAATCATCTTTTATTGCATATTCTTTTTAAAATTCCTTTTGCTGTTTCAAAATCTGCTCTTTTATCACTCATTCTCATTATCTGTCCAATTAGAAAATTTAAAGCTTTTTGTTTTCCTAATTTATAGTCTTTAACTGCCTTTGGATTTTCTTTTATAACTTTTTTTGCAAGTTTTTCTATTTCTTTTGTGTCTGAAATTTGTGAATGCTTTTTTAGTTCTTGTTTTAAAGAAAAAGATTTTTCTTTCCAATTTCTTAAAATATCTTTTGCTTTTAATTCTGTAATTGCTTTTGTTTCAACAAGTTTTAATAATTCAATAAAATGCTCAGGGTAAATTTCGATTTCTTCTAATTCTTTTTTGTTGTAATTTAAAACACTTAATAATTCTTCTGTTACCCAACGAACAGCAAGTTTGGGGTTTGTTTTTTCAATTATTTTCTCAAAAAATTCTATAATCTCTAATTTTTTTGCTAAAATTTCTGCAGACTTTTTTTCAATTTTATATTTTTTGATTAGTTTTTTCAATTTTATATTTGGGGTTTCAGGCAATACTGATTTTATATTTTCTACCCTTTTTTTATCTATTTTAATTATCGGTAAATCAGGGTCTGAGATAAATCTATAATCTTGGGCTTTTTCTTTTGTTCGCATTTTAAATGTGATTCCTTTTTTTTCATCAAACATTCTCGTCTCCTGTATTTTTGGGTGTTCTTTTTTTTGTCTTTGAGTTTCATATTTAATTGCTGTTTTGATATTTTTCAAACTGTTTATATTTTTTATTTCAATTCTTGCACCCCCTGACACAGAAACATTCACATCTGCTTTTATCCCTGCAGTTTTATCAATTGCTTTTAAATAACCTAAAGTTGTGATTAATTTTTTTAGCCATTCTACTACTTCTTTAGAACTTTTAAAGTCTGGTTCTGTTACAATTTCTATTAATGGGCTTCCAGAACGATTATAATCTATTTCTCCTGTTTTAGGATTCCAAGCAGCAGGATCCTCTTCAAGATGTGCCTCTGTAATTCGAATTCCTAAAAATTTTCCATTTTTTCCTAAAGGAATTGCATGTGGGCCAGAAATTGTATTTTGATATCCTTTTGGTAAATCCGGCCAATCATAATGTTTTCTTTGCCAAACGAGTTTTTTATTTATTTTACATCCAAGAATCAATGCTATTTGAATGACTTTATTTATTGCCTCTTTGTTGGGTAATGATGGTTTAGCCCCTGGCTGACCTGTGCAAATAGGGCAAATATTTGTATTTGGTTTTGAATGTTTTAAACCATGTTCTGATTTGCATCTACAAAAAAGTTTTTCATTGGTCATAAGATAACCATGAATCTCTAAACCTATTTTTGTCATAGAAAATAAAAAGAAAAGAGATTTATTAAAGTTTGGAATTCAATTTTATTTTAAAGCAGAATAAATTTTTTCTGCAAGATTTTTTCCCCCTAAACATATGTAACCAGTATAATTTTGTTCTATGGCAGGAACTTTCATTTTTCTTGCCATTTGTTGATTTTCAATCTCTCCAAATCCCTTTAAGACACCTTGACCAAAATAAATAATTGCTGCTGTTCCAACTAATGCAGTTAACTTTTTTAAATTATAAGGATTTTTAGGTCTTATTTCTCCTATTTCTTCGATTTTTTTTATCATTGAACTTCTTTTGTTTATCATAAATTATTATAGGTTTTATCATTTATAAACATTACTATTAATACTACTAAAGAGTTGTAACTCTTTAAGTTTTTATTCATTATCTTTTTATACTGTTTTGTTTTATTTTTAGTATGAAATTTCAATATAATCCAGGGGATAAAATTAAGGTTATTTTAATTAAAGAAGATTATAAGGGTATAGTTATTGAAACATCTGAAACAGGGATTATTCTACTTAAATTAGATTCTGGATATAATATTGGTTTGAAAAAAAAAGATATACTTGAAATTGAAGTTATTGAAAAAGCTCTGGAAAAAAAAGAAGAAATAGAATTAAAAAAAGACAAAGAAAAGCCAAATATTGCAATAATTATAACTGGAGGGACAATTGCTGCCAGATTAAATCCAAAAAAAGGAGGGGTTGACTGGCTTGATACTCCTGAAAGTTTGTTTAAATTCTATCCAAAAATTTTTGAGAAAGTTAATATTGTGAAAGTTGAAGTTCCATTTATGAAAGCTTCTGAGGATATGGATTTTAAAGACTGGCAAAAAATTGCAAGAACTTCAGAGAAACTTTTGAACGACAAAAATATTAAAGGTTTAATAATAACTCATGGAACTGATTTTTTAGGTTATACCTCAGCTGCACTATCATTTTTTTTAAAAAACTTAAACAAACCTGTTGTCCTAACTTATAGCCAGAGAAGTATTGACAGAGCAAGCAGTGATGCTAATTTAAATTTACAGTGCAGTGCTTTAGCAGCAATTTCAAATATTGCCGAAGTTATGCTTGTTGGGCATGGTTCTTCAAATGATGATTTTTGTTATGCAATGCCTGGAACTAAAGTTAAAAAACTCCACACATCAAGAAGAAATGCTTTTAAAATTATTAATACAAAACCTTTTGCCAAAATTTTTCCAGATAGAATAGATAAGCTATCTGACTATAATGTCAGAAAAACCAATAAGGAAAAAATTAAAATAGATACAAAGTTTGAAGAAAAAGTTGCTTTGGTTAAAATTTATCCTGGGCAAAATCATGATATTTTAGACTATTATCTAAAACAAAAATATAAGGGAATTATTTTGGAAATGAGTGGTTTAGGACATGCTCCAACAAAAAGAGCAAGAAAAGCCTGGACAAAAAAACTTAAAGATGTACAGAAAAAAGGGCTTGTTATATGTGCTGCTGCCCAGACTATTTACGGTAGACTTGATCCCTTAGTTTATTCTAATGGCAGGGAATTAATGGAAACAGGAGTTATTTATTTAGAGGATATGCTTGCAGAAACAGCTTTTGTTAAATTGGGTTATGTTCTTGGACACAAGGAATGGACTTCTTCTTGGGAAAAAATCAAAGAAAAGATGTTAGAAAACATGGCTGGGGAGTTAAATGACAGATTAAAAGAATAATAAATTATTTTAAAAATGAAAATTAATTATTTTTTCTTATATCTTTTTCTCAATAACAAATTTCTTATTTCTCTAATCTCTCTTTCTGCTTTTTTATTTATTCTATAATCAAATTCTAATTTTAATCTATCTCTTTGTATTTGTCTATTTTGACTCATTAAAATTACTGGAGCCTGAATTGCAGCTAAACAAGAGAGCACAAGATTTAGAAGAATAAAAGGATAAGGATCTACAAATGCCCCGTCTTTGATATATTTTAAAAAAAGATACCCATTAGTTGCCATCCACAATCCTAAAAACATAAAAAATAATATAATAAATACCCAACTCCCCGCCCATCTTGTTATCCAATCTGCTGCTTTTTGTCCAAAAGTTTTTGGGATTCTAAAAATAGGATTTTCTAATTTATGATGATTAATTTTTTTCTTCTCTTTTTCACTTTCTTTTCTCTCTCTTTTTCCCATAATTTTAATTATAGAACAATGATTATAAATGTTATTGCCCTCCCCCCAGGTTCAGTTATAACTTAAGAGGGGTTACAATAGAAAGATTTAAATATTATTTAGTGTTAGGAAATATATGGAATCATGTTATGATATAAAAAAAATAAAAGAAATTGAATTTATCAAAAAGAAATCTAAAATAAGTCTAAAAGATATTATTGAAACCTTGTATAGCCCATTAGATGAATTAGCAAAAAATAACTGTAAAACTGCTATGAAGTATAAAAATAGAATCGATATAGACACTCGATGGTATAATGAACAAGCAAAAAAGTCTTTAGAAGATGCTATGATTGAAGTAAATTCTGCTTCACAAGGATTATTTGCAAAGATTTATTTTGATAATGGAGTAAAAAAAATTTCGAGAATCGCTCCTAGAACAAACTTAGAACCAGAATTAAAAAAAAGACCAAACATAGTTTACTTAATAGGCAATGGCAATAAGCAAATAATTTTAAGAGAAGCCAGGGGGAAAAAAGCAGATGCTTTAGATATTAAAAAAATGAGATTTTTATTTGAAAGAAAATATAGAGAAGATATAAACCCAAAAAATATTTTTAGCCAGAGAAATGAAATTAATAAAAAAGATGTTTGTCTTATTCCAGAACCTTCATTGATTCTTGCTTTAGAACAAATCTATAAAGAAGGGATTGCTCCACGAATAACTCCAAACTTAAAAATATTGGGAAAAGAAGAAAATCATATATGGTATTTGAGAAATTTTCTTCCTTCTGTTAGAGATTCGCCTTTTAATATGGATATTGCAATGACTTATTCAGGAACTTTAAGAGGATTAGGTCTAATGGATGTTATGGATTTTAATGAAGCTCATTATTGCTTAGACCAAAAAGGAGAAATTGTTAATATTGACCCTGATTTTTTTTGTTTTACACCTCACGGAGGAATTATTGATAATCGTGATTGGGTAGAGTTTAAAGATATTCTTAATAAAATAGAAAAACATCATAAAATTTCTTCAAACGAAAATAAAAAAAGAAGAAAAGTTTATAGAGAAATAAAAAAAAGGATGAAAGGATCAACTATTTTAGATTATTTCCCAGAAAACATTTCTTCTTCACCAATATTTAAAAATTTAAGTTTATAAGTTCTTTAAAATTAAATTAACACTAATTTAATAAACTCTTTTTGTTTTTCTTGATTATGAAAGAATTTGATTATGAAAAACTCAGATTAAAATGTGGGCTTGAAATTCATCAACAACTTGACACTAAAAAATTATTTTGTAATTGTCCTTCTGTATTAAGAAAAGATGAACCAGATTTTGAAATTACAAGAAAATTACATGCAGTAGCAGGAGAATCAGGAAGAACTGATGAAGCAGCACTTTATCAGGCATCTTTGAAAAAAGAATTTATTTATCAGGGATATGATACAACTTGTTTAATAGAATTAGACGAAGAACCTCCTCATGAAATAAACAAAGAAGCTTTAAAAATTGCTATACAAATCTCATTGTTGTTAAATGCTAAAATTGTTCCTTTAACACAAATTATGAGAAAAACTGTTATTGATGGTTCAAATACAAGTGGATTTCAGAGAACTGTTATGATTGCAAGAAGTGGTTATGTGGAAACAGAACAAGGGCGAATAGGCATTGAAGGAATTTTTTTAGAAGAAGATGCTGCGAGACATGTTTTTAGTGAAAAAGGAAAAGATGTATTTAGATTAGATAGACTGGGAATTCCTTTAATTGAAATTGCAACTGCTCCTGATATTAAAACTCCTTTTCAGGCAAAAGAAGTTGCATTGCATATTGGGGATATTTTAAGAAGTTGTAAAGTTAAAAGAGGATTAGGAACAATAAGACAGGATGTGAATATTTCAATTAAAAATAAGAATAGAATAGAAATTAAAGGAGTTCAAAATCCTGATTTAATTATTAAAACACTAAATTCTGAAATTAAAAGACAATCTGAACTAATAGATAAAGGAAAAAAAATTAAATCAGAGGTTAGAAAGGCTCTGGCTAATGGTGATACTGAATTTTTGAGGCCAATGCCTAGTGCAGCAAGAATGTATCCTGAAACTGATTTACCTTTATTGAAAATTTCTCAAAATTTTATTAATAGTGTTAAAAAGAATCTACCAAAATTAAGAAGTGAAATTGAAAAAGAATTAAAAACTAAAGGATTAAGCCATGAGATGATTAAATTATTATTCAAAAAAAATAAACTTGAAGAATTTAAAGAATCCTTAAAAATTATAAATAATCCTCAATTAATTGGAAAGATTCTTTTAATATTTCCTAAAGAAATAGCTAGTCATGAGAAGATATCTCTTAAAAAAGTAGAAAAAATTTTGAATAGAGATACATTAATATTTGTTATTGAAAACTTGAAAAAGAAAAAAATTTCTGAAGCACAAGTTAAACAGGTTTTAAAAAGAATAATTAAAGGTAAAAGTTTGAAGGATTCTATTAAATTTGAAAAAGAAGATATTAATATTATAGAAGAAAAGATTCTTAAATTAATAAAAGACAAGCCAGGACTTTCAGAAAAAGCTTATATGGGTTTAATTATGAAAGAATTTAAAGGAAGAATTGATGGAAAGCAAGCAATTGAAATAATTAGAAAATTTATAAATTAAATTACAATAATATTTATAAATCAAATTCTCTATAAAATAAAAAATGACATCAGATATATGGGTTATTGATTGGAATAATTATCTTGATCTTCATCAAAAAGCAAAACATGGGGATCAAATTGCAGAAAAAACATTAAAAAAAGTAACTAAAGACTTCAATGAAACAGGAGTTATCACTCCTGTAAGTGGTTATATGATTTCTTGTAATGGGATTATCCAAAAATTGTTTAATGCATATGGTAGAGAAGCAAAAATAACCCAAGAACCTGATGCGCATAACCTTATTAAAGTTTTAAGAGAGAAAAATAAAACTCTTAATTTTTCTGTTATCTCATTTTAACAATAAATTAATAATTCAGTAACAATATTTGCTACTTACAGAAGTTCATAGATATAAAAATATAATTAACAATCAATCTTAGAGTTCTTTTATTAATAATTAGATAGGCAAAGCAAGTTTACGATAGAGTCTAATGTTAGGTTATAAACTGGATTTAACAATGAAAGAAGATTTAAATATTAAGAATCTCTTTAACAATTATGGAAAAAATTAATTTAGAAAAAATAAACAAAAACAGAACTCTGATAAAAGATGTTTTTAATAGTAAAAAAAATCAATTTGAAATTGCAGGATGGGTTCATAATACCCGTGATTTAAGCAAAGTTAAGTTTTTGGTTTTGAGGGATATTTCTGGAATTATTCAGATTACAGGCATTAAAGGAAAAACAGATGAAAAAATCTTCAATATAATGGATAAAATTTCCAGAGAATCTGTTATTTATGTTAAAGGAACAATTAAAACTTCAAAACAAGCCCCTGGAGGTAAAGAGCTTATTCCGAATGAAATAAAAATTATCAGCAAAGCAGAAGATTTACCTATTGATGTTTCTGATTTTTCTAAAACAGAATTGCCTAAAAGATTAGATTATAGGTTTTTAGATTTACATAATAGGAGAACTCAAGCTATTTTTAAAATTCAGTCAACTATATCAATTGCATTTAAAGAGTATTTTGTGAAAAAAGGTTTTATAGATATTTATACTCCTTCAATAATTTCTTCAAGTTCAGAAGGGGGGACAGAATTGTTTAAAACAAAATATTTTGAAAAAAAAGCTTATTTGGCACAAAGCCCTCAATTATACAAACAAATGCTTGCTTGCTCAATGGAAAATGTTGTAACAATAACCCCTGTATGGAGGGCTGAGAAACATAATACTGTAAGGCATTTAAATGAAGCAAGGCAGATGGATATTGAAATGGCTTTTGCAAATTCAATGATTGTTATGAAAGAGTTAGAAAGAGTTGTTAAGTATCTTGTTAAACAAGTTATAGATAAAAATAAATCTGAGCTTGAATTATTAAAGGTTAAATTAAAAATCCCAAATGCAAAATATATTACTTTTAATGAAGCTGTTGATATTTTGAAGAAACATAAAGTAAAAATTGACAAGGATGATTTAACAGGAGAAGCAGAAAAAAAGTTTTGTGAAATTTTTCCAAATACAATTGTTTTTGTTTATGACTGGCCTCTTTCAGGAAAGCCATTTTATATTATGCCTAAAGAAGAAGATATCAATGCAAAATTAAGTGAAGGATTTGATGCAATTTATGGAGGTCTTGAAATAACTTCAGGAGGGCAGAGAATTCATTTACCTGAATTATTAACTAAAATGTTAAAAAAGAAAGGATTAAATCCAAAAGATTTTAAAAATTATATTGATAGTTTTAGATTTGGAGCAGTTCCTCATGCAGGATGGAGTATTGGACTTGAAAGATTTACACAAGCTCTTTTAGATTTGCCAAATATTAGAGAAGCATGTTTATTTCCAAGAGATAGAGATAGACTTACTCCTTGATTAAGTTTGAATAATAAAGAACAATAATTTATTCACTTAATCCCAAAATAAATTCATGAATCAACTCTCCAAGATTTGGGGTATATCCTCCTTCTAAAACCGCAAAAACTCTCGCGTTTATTTCTTTTGATAAATCTTTTATTATCTTTCCTATTTTTTTGTATGATTCTTCTTTTAAACCTAAAGAGGCTAAGTCTCCCTGATAAGTATCAAATCCTACAGAGACTGCTATTTGTTCAAACTCAAATTTTTCTTTTGCTTTTTGTATTGCTCTTTTTAATGTTTTAATATAAATTTTTTCCCCGCAATCTGTTGGCAAAGGATAATTAAGAAAATTAATTCCAGATTCAATACCTGTTCCAGGATATAAAGGACTTCTATGAAGAGAGACATAAAAAACATCTTTTCTTCCTTTAAAGATATCTTGTGTCCCATTGCCATGATGTCCATCAATATCTAGAATTAATGTTTTTAGTCTTGAATGTTGAACTGCTTCTGCTATATTATTAAAATAACAAAAACCCCCAAGAAAATTTTTTCCTGCATGATGCCCGGGGGGTTCTATTAATGAAAACCCCTGAATCTCTTGTGCTTTTACAGATCCATTTACTGCAAGAATAGCATAATCATAAATATTCTTATATGCAGGACTGTCTGGCTCAACAAAATCTCTTTGTTTAACTTTATTAATTAATTCTTTAGTATGCACTTCTGGTTCTTTTATTTTTATAAGAGGTTTTACAAATTTATATTTATCTTTTAGGAATTCATGAGCCTGTATTATTCTATAAGGATTTCCAAGTGTTCCCTGATATTTCAAAACTTTTTTATCAAAGATGATTTGCATATTACTATTAAGGATAAAGGTTTTAAATGGATTTTTGTTTTGGGTAGTATGAAAATATTAGTTATTGGTGACCCTCATGGAGAAATTGGAAAGGCTAGAAAAGTTGATTTATCAAAAGTTGATTTAAAGTTAATTACTGGAGATTTAGGAAAAGCAGATTTAGCTAGGAAAAGATTTTTTGAAAATCTTGAAAGAGCAAGAAAAGGTTTGCCTAATTTACCTGAAGATGTAAAATATCAAAAAGCTGTTTATGATGAAATTCACTATTCTACAATAAATGTATTAAGATATTTATCAAAACACAATCCAGTTTATACACTCCAAGGAAATGTTGGGATTATAAATATAACTACTTCCAGAAAAGATTCTAAAAAATATGGGATAAAATTTCCTTGCACTAAATGCCAGGTTGATAAAATGAAAAATGTTTATATTGTAAAAAATAGATTAAGAATTTTAAATGGTTTAAGAATTGGATTTTTAGAACATTTTGCTGATATTGATGCTGCTAAAGAATCTAAAGATAAAAAAAGAATTAAAAGAGCACAAAAAGAAACTCAAAAAGCAAAGAGAGTTTTGAAAAGTTTTGGAAAAGGATTAGATATTTTGTTGTGCCATGCCCCTCCTTATGGTTATTTAGATAAAGTAAGTGGAAAATATGGTGCCCCCAAAAGATTATGGGGAAAGCATGTTGGAAGTAAGATTATCCTAGATTATATTAAGAAAAAACAGCCGAGGTATGTTTTTTGTGGGCATATTCATGAAGGAAAAGGTCATGTTAAAATTGGTGAATCAGAAGTTTATAATGTAGGGGTTTCAGGAGATTATATTTTATTAGATATAGAAAAATAAAATCCTTTAATGTAATATTTGCTGCTCACAGCAGTTCGTAAATATCAAACATAATTAATAGTTAATTCTTAAAGTTTTTTATTAATAGTTATATAGGTGAGTGAGTTTACAAGAGAGTGTAATATTAAATTGTAATTGGATTTAATATAGAATAATCTTATAAATCCCTTCTTCTTTATTTAATCATGGATTTTTTATGGCATAAAGTATCTGAAAAAGAAAAACAAGAGGTTAGAAAACAAGCCAAATCTATAATGGATAATTTTTCTAAAAAGATATCAAAAATTAATATAGGAATGGTCGAGCCTTTGATTGAAAGAGATGAAAGTGAAAGAAAAGAGGGAGAAAAATGTGATGAGAATTTTTCAAGAGAAATCATGTTTAAGAATGCTCCTAAAAAAAATAAAGATTTTATAATTGGGGAGAAGAAAAGATGGTAGTTGTAGAAACCCTTAAAAAATATCTTGCAGAAATTGAAAAAAATGATAAAAAAGGAAAAAAAATAAATGCGTTTTTGCAGTTAAATCCTAATGCTTTAGATGAAGCTAAAAAAATAGATAATAAAAAGAACAAAGGAAAACTTGCTGGAAAAATAATTGCTGTTAAGGCAAATATAAATGTTAAAGGTTTAAATGCTTCTTGTGCTTCTAAAACTTTAGAAAATTATAAAGCTCCTTATGATGCTAGTGTTATTGAGGAAATAAAGAAGCAAGACGGTTTAATTATTGGAATGACTAACTGTGATGAATTTGCATGTGGTTGGAGTGGGGAAACTTCTGCATTTGGAGCAACAAAAAATCCTTTAGCATTAGATTTAGTTGCAGGAGGGTCTTCTTCTGGAAGTGCTGCGAGTATTTCTGCTGGTTTTTGTGATATGTCTTTAGGTTCTGATACAGGAGGAAGTATAAGAGTTCCAGCTTCTCATTGTGGAGTCATTGGTATTAAACCTACTTATTCAAGTGTTTCACGATATGGTTTAATTGATATGTGTATGAGTTTTGACCAAATTGGACCTTTTGCTAAAACTGTTTTTGATGCAGCTTTATTGTTAAGTGTTATTCAGGGAAAAGATATTTGTGATTCAATTAGCCAAGAAAATGAAAAGATTGACTTAAAAAAGATTGAAAAAATTCCTAAAAAATTAAAAGTTGGTTTATTAGATTTTCCTATTAAAGATAAAAGAATTCAAAAATTAATTAATGAAAGAATTAATGAAGTTTCTAAGAAATATGGTTGGAAGATTATAAAAATAAAAATACCTTATGTTGATTTATCTATAGCAACCTATTTTCCAATTGTTTATGTTGAATTTTTTTCAGCAACAAAAAGATTAGATGGCAGAAGATATGGGAAAAAAATCGAAGATACTTGCGGTCCAGAGGTTTTGAGAAGGATTTTAGGAGGAAGTGAAATTACCAAAGCAGAACATCTTGGAAGGTATTATTATCAAGCATTAAAAATAAGAAAATTGATTCAAGAAGAATTTAAAAAAGCATTTAAAAAAGTTGATTGTATTATTTCTCCTGTTGTTCCCCGGCTTCCACATAAAATAGGTAAGAAAATTTCTTCTGAAGAAATGTTTCAATATGATGCTTTAACTTGTCCAATGAATTTAGTTGGAAACTGTGCATTGTCGTTATCTGCAGGACAGATAGATGGGATTCCTGTTGGAATGCAGATTGCTTGCAATAAATTTCAAGAACAAAAAATGTTACAGATTGCAAGGAGTTTTGAAAAAATAAATGTATAAAATTTTATTTTATTCTTAAAAAATAAAAGTTTTTAAACCTATATTCTATTTTATATATATCAAGAACTCTATATTTGATTATACTGAAAATGGTGTGGTTTAATAAAAAAAAGGAGAATAGTGAAAATGAAGGAATGGTTTCATTACCAGAACTTCCAAAACTTCCAGAATTTTCTAACGTAGGGGGAAAGAATTTTGAAGAATCAATTCATCAATTACCAAGTTTTCCATCTAATTCTCTCGGGGAAAAATTTTCTCAAGATACTATAAAAAATGCTATAACTGGGGAAAAAGAGGATGAAGAGGTTTTTGAAGCAAATGATTTTGCACCGGGAGAAGATGAAATGCAAATGATGCAAAAACCTCTAAAAGAATCTTTAACAAAAGAAGTTGGTTTTCCAATAGAAAAGAGAAAAACTTTATTGAGTAGTAGAATCCCAAAAGAGTTTAAAAAGACAGAAAATAAAATAGGAAAATCTGAACCTATTTTTATAAGGATAGATAAGTTTGAAGAAAGTTTACAAATATTTGAAAAAGTAAAAACAAAAATTTTAGAAATGGAAACAATGCTCAGAGATGTAAAGAGGATAAAAGAAGAAGAAGAAAAGGAATTAACTTCTTGGGAAAGTGGAATCCAAATGATAAAAGGACAAATTGAAAAAATAGATAATGATATTTTTTCTAAAATAGAATGAAAAACAAAAGTTTAATTCATATTAAATTTGAATATGAAGAAGCGCTTAGGTCAAAGAGAGACATTCTTTATTCAGAAATGAATTTATTAAAAGTTTCCAAAAGCATAAAAAATTACAGTTCTTTTAGATTGGAAGAATTAGGAATAAAATTAAAATTATATAAAAAAATAAAAGAAATAAATAGTTCTATAAAAAAATTACAAATAATTTTTCCAAAAGTAGAAATACCTGAAATATTAAAAAGAGAAAATGAAATTGCAGAAAAGAGTAGGATAGGATTAGAAAAAAAAGAAGGGGAATCTTATAATCAAGATTTAGAATATCAGCTTCAAGAAATTCATGAGAAGCTTAATAATATGCAGCGATAAAAAATTAACAATTAATTCTTAAATTTTTTGATTAATAGTTGAATAGATGAGTGAATTTACAAGTGAGTTTAATATTCTTTTATTGAGTTAGTTTAACTAATCTAAATATTTTTAAAACTCTTTTTCTTTTTCTAAATATGATAAATAGAAAAGAATTGATAAAAAAATATCTTGATTTTTTTAAAAAGAGAAATCATAAAGAAATTCCTAATGAGAGTTTAATCCCAGAAAACGACCCTTCAACATTATTTATTTCTGCAGGAATGCATCCATTAGTCCCCTATTTATTAGGACAAAAACATGCCTTAGGAAAAAGACTAATGAATGTTCAAAGATGTGTAAGAACAGGCGACATTGAAGAAGTAGGAAATTCAACACATCATACTTTTTTTGAAATGATTGGAAATTGGGGTTTAGGAGATTATTGGAAAAAAGAAGCTATTAAGTGGAGTTTTGAATTTGCAACAAAAATATTAAAATTAGATAAAGAAAGATTAGCAGTTAGTTGTTTTAAAGGGGATAAGAATGCGCCAAAAGATATTGAATCAGAAAGTATTTGGAAGAACATAGGGATTCCACAGGAAAGAATTGTGTTTCTAGATAAAAAAGAAAATTGGTGGGGACCTGCAGGAAAAATAGGACCTTGCGGACCAGATACAGAAACATTTTATTGGAAACCAAATAATATCCCTGCACCTAAAAAATTTGATCCAGAGGATAAAAATTGGGTAGAAATTTGGAATGATGTTTTAATGCAATATAATAAAGATGAAAAAGGAAATTATAATCCTGCTAAACAAAAAAACATAGATAATGGAAGAGGTTTAGAAAGAATACTCGCAATTATTAATGGTTTTGAAGATAATTACTTAACAGAAGTATGGCAGCTAATAATAAAAAGCATAGAAAAACTCTCAGGAAAAAAATATAAAGAAAATAAAAAACCAATGAGAATAATTGCAGACCATATCAAGGCATCGGTTTTTATAATTGCAGATGGGATTACACCTTCAAATACAGAGCAAGGATATGTATTAAGAAGATTAATTAGAAGAGCAATAAGATATGGAAAACAATTAGGATTAAAATCTTTCTCAACAAAAATAGCAAAACCAGTTTTTGAAATTTACAATGATTATCCTGAATTAAAAAACAATAAAAAATTAATCTTACAAGAATTGCAAAAAGAAGAAGAAAGATTTAATTTAACTTTAGAAAAAGGATTAAATAAATTTCAAAAAATAGCTAAAAATAAAAAAGAAATTTCAGGAAAAGATTCTTTTTTACTTTACCAATCATATGGTTTTCCAATTGAAATGACTAAAGAACTTGCTAAAGAAAATAATATAGTTGTTAATAAAAAAGGATTTGAAGAAGAACTTAAAAAACACCAAAAATTATCAAGAACTGCTTCTGCAGGGAAATTTAAATCAGGATTAGCAGATGATTTAGAAGCAACTACTAAATTACATACAGCTTCTCATTTAATTTTAGCAGCATTAAGAATTATTTTAAAAGATGAAAATATAAGTCAAAAAGGGAGCAATATTACTTCTAAGAGATTGAGATTAGATTTTTCTTTTCCTAGAAAATTAACAAAAGAAGAATTAGAAAAAATAGAAGATTTGGTTAATAAGCAAATACAAAAATCTCATGAGGTTACAAAAGATGAAATGTCTCCTAAACAAGCAAAACAAGAAGGAGCTTTAGGAGTGTTTGATAAAAAATATGGTGATAAAGTTTCTGTTTATACAATTGGAGATTTTTCAAAAGAGATTTGTGCTGGTCCTCATGTTAAAAATACTAGTGAGCTGAGGCGTTTTAGAATTATAAAGGAAGAATCTTCAAGCTCTGGTGTAAGGCGAATAAAAGCTGTTTTGGGGTAAATATTCTAAAGTTAGTAATTGATTATTTTTATTTATTATATAAAAAATATAAATTATATTTTTTCTTGAGTCTCTCTAATTTATAATGTTCAATTGGATTAAGTTCCTCTTTTTTTTCTATAATTTTATTTATCTCAATTAAGTCTTTAGCATCTTTATACTCATATAAATTTTCTCCTAAGGAGTTTCCTTTGGAAATAAAGATTACTTTAGGATTTGAGGATAATTTCCCTGTTACAATATAATAATCTTGATTGTTTGTAATTATTGATGGTTTAGTAGTTTCTATAAAGCAATAGCCAGTATTGTTTAAACTATTCTCTATAGGACATTTTATACCAACAGTTTCATGATTTTCTAAAGGATAATAAAACAAAACAACTCCATAACCCATCTCTTGTAATAAAAAAGCTAATAATTCAGATTTGCTTCCACAAACTCCTTTCATATCATAGAGTACTTCATATGGATATTTTGAATAATTTAATACTTGATTAGAATTAAATATTAGGACATTTCCAGACCCTTCATAAAGAATATGTTGAACAATGCTAACAGCAATTCTAACTTGGTCTTCTTTGGTTTTAGCGATGTTTTGTATTTTTGTGACTAGAGGCAGAAGCAATTCTCTTTGTTCTTTTTCATTGATATTTCTAAGCTTAAAATCCCTTCTAGAAGGTTTTTCTTCTTCACTATGGTTAATAAATTTAGGAAGATATAATATATATTTAGCCATTTCATTATAAACTGTAAAGTTTATTTCTTTTTTTTCACCCCTTAATATATATTTTAAAGTTATGTTTTTGGCATTAGTTTGATATTTAGAAATACATGAATCATTATTTTTAGTTAAAATTTCAGAACAATTACAAATAGAAGCTTTTTCTATGAGATTTCCCTCTAAACAAAAATAAGGTTGTCTTAAAGAACATTCATTATAACTTGTTTTATCACCACATGTAGGAATTTCTCTGATTTTCTCTAAATTAAATAGTAATAATGGTACAATAATTAAAAATACAAAAAGTAATGGAAATCCTATGTATGTTTGAATTTTATTAAATTTAATTCTTTTTTTCAACCACTCTTTTTTAAGCATGATATATCTAAAAATATAAATTATAAAAACTTATCCTCCTCAAATAAATTACTCTAAATAAATTCCTGGTCTCCCTGGTTTAACCTTTTTTGACTTGTTTTCAGGATCATATTTGTTTTTGTCATTTACAGTATAAATTTCAATTTTGTGATTTGTTTTTTCTCTAATCAAAGTCAAACTTTCAGTGTAAATCTTTTTTTCAGCAGGTAAAACATAGACAAATCCTTTTTTTACATCTTTCTTTTTTCTCTCTTTTATAAGTTTTGCAATATGATTAATGTCTTCAATGAGTTTTTTTATGGCTTGTTCTTCTTTTTCAAAATTTTCATTAATCTTTTTTTCATTAACATTTGGCCATTTTTCTGAACCAATAAATCCTTTATTTCCTAACTTTTCCCAAAGTTCTTCTGTAATATGGGGGCAAAAAGGATGCAGTAATTTTAAATATTTGTCTAAGATTTCTTTACTGGTTTGCTCAGGAAAAGAATTAAATAAATTTCTTAATTTAATTATAGCTAAGTTGTATTTGAAACTTTTAATGTGATTTGTAACGTCTTTTATTGTTTTGTTTAATTTGCTTTCAATTTTTTTATTGCTTTTTCCAATTTTGGCATTTTCAAAATAGTTTATTACTTTGTTAATAAATTTCAAGCTTCCTTGCACACCTTTATCACTCCAGTCACGAGATTTATCTGGAGCAGCAAGAGACATTAAGAAAAATCTTGCAGTATCAATTCCATATTTCTTAGAAACAACTTCTGGTAAAATCATATTTCCTTTTGATTTTGACATTTTTTCACTGTCTTCTCCATGTAACATTCCTTGGTTAAACAATTTTGTAAAAGGTTCATCATAATTAATATAACCTAAATCTCTAAGAGCCTTTGTCCAAAATCTTGCATAAAGTAAATGCATTGTTGCATGTTCAATCCCCCCAATATATTGGTCAACAGGCAACCAATTTTCCTCAATTTTTTTATCAAATGGTTTTTTAGAATTTTTATTATCAGGATATCTCATAAAATACCATGACGAATCAACAAAAGTATCCATTGTGTCTGTCTCTCTTATTGCTTTTCCTTTACACTTTGGGCATTTAACATTCATAAATTTCTTATTTGTTGTAAGAGGATTTCCTTTTCCAAACTTAACTTTT
>SDBT01000586.1_pt1 | contig 58332 bp, 57 predicted proteins | sample 2277101 | NCBI WGS metagenome assembly SDBT01 (sample SAMN10404973, study PRJNA504765) | marine sediment metagenome | isolation source: marine sediment core GS10_PC15, 103 cmbsf | place: Arctic Ocean: Southern Knipovich Ridge | collected 2010 | reverse complement strand
CATCCCACCTGTCCCACAAAATGGGTCATAAATAGTTTCACCTATCTTTGGATTCAGAAGCTTAACCATCGTTTTTACTATATGTCGGGGAGTAAATATTTCGCCTAAATCAGATGGATTGCTTGAACTATAAGACCGAATAAAATATTCAAAAGCATCGCCCTTTACGTCTGCACGCGTGTCGCTAAGTTGAAGATGATCAAGGGATTTAATAATTTCCCTGAGGTTGTCAGGGTGTTTAATTTGTAAAGGCTGAAATATTGACGAGTCCCCATATTCTTTACTGAACCCATTTATTACTGTATCGCCAACGTACTTCAGGAGAGGCATTCCTTTCATGTCTCTAAATGTTTCCCATCTATAGGCTTTGTTTACCAAAGTCGGTTGACCATTTTCTTCTTTTATTGCTTCAAGTTCGCTCAAGACCTTTAAGAAAAGGATGTTTGCAAACTCGCTAAATCGTTCGATACCTTTTTGTAGACCCTCTTCTCGAAGCAAATCATTAACACTATTGAAAATAGAAATCAGTTCACCACGCGATTTTATAACTCGTTTATCAAGGGTGTTTACTTCATTCGACTCCAAAAACTGTAGAGCGAGTGATTCTTTAATTAAGTCGTCTACCTCTTCGTGATTAAGGAGCAGTGGTTTATTGAAATTTATGTGTAATGTTTTTGTAAACACTCCATCAGTAGCGAACACAATAGGGGCATTAAGTTGTCTTGCATAACCTTCGCCTTGTTGGATAGCATTGTGTATATTGGCTCCTCTTTTTTTAACCTCTATTATAGCAATTGGGTTATTTGAATCTTTTGGATAGAGTGTATAGTCAGGGCGTTTTCGTCCAAGTTTTTTTCTTTGCTCAGCTGTTTTTACACCTTGCTTCCATACAGTTCTATTGGTATCAGAAGGATGGTCGTTCCAAGCCAAATTCCTCAACTTGTAGTCAACGATAGTTTCTGAATCCCTTTCTACATTTGGTAACGTCATATTCTATTAACCTTCCATATTACGTATAATATGTATATTATACGGCTGTATCTTTTCTGCAAGCGTTTTTAAATTTGTGACAATTATACGAAATTGTTAAACATAACAAATGATGAAATTCAAGATTCCTGGTACCTTTCTGAGAGGTAGATGTCGGGGAGGCGAGCGAGCCTTTTAGGTGAGCTCGCTCGCCTCCCCGACTCTGCCACTCGGGAATATCAAGTCTAAAATTCCCTCCTAATCAGATTAATTCAAATAAAAAAGGTGAAGCTCCCCTGTTTAATGGCCATCCGGCTTTCGCCTGTGGCATAATTTATGGGCAGTCTGCAATAAAGCAGCTGCAGAAACGAAAGGAGCTTCACCTATGAAAAAACGAACCATTTATCAAAACCAAAGTCAAGAACTACTTCATCTTTTTGAAGCGGCCGGAAGCGGAGCAAAAGTGATGTGCGTCCCCATGGATTATGCCAAGAAGGATCATTTAGCAATGTTGTGTAACGGGCACGGTGCTATTCTTCGAAAACCGTTTTCCGTGAAGAACTCTCCGGACGGCATAGAGTATTTAGTTGATCAAGTGACTCGTTCTTGCCGCCGGCGTGGCATCAAAAAGAAGCACGTCTTTTTTGGCGGTGAAGATGCCAATTCATTTGCGGAAAATTTTGTCAGCACGTTACGTTACAAAGGATGGCTGGTTGCCGGTGTTAACGCGCAGGATGCCAAAAAACAGCGGGCAAATTTGCAAGCCAGTACGGATCGCATAGACTTAATGGGTATTGCTACTATGCTTTTGAATTGCCGGGCGAACTGTTGTCCTGCGCAATCGGGCATCTATCGCAATCTTCGCACCCTTGTTCGTCACCGGCGTAAGCTTGTTGCGATGTTAACAGAAGTGAAGAATCGAGTTCATGGGATTGTCGATCGCCTTTTTCCTGGTTTTCTCAACGAGAGTAAATGCGGCATAGTACCGTTTACACAAAGCTCATTGTACTTGATGGAAGATCGCTTCAGCCCTAAACAGATCCGGCGCCGCAAACGCGAAAAACTCATTGAGATCCTGAAGCGATTCGGTACCTCCAAGGCTGAAGAAACTGCTTTTAAGCTTCAGCAATATGCTTCACAGGTTCTGCATTCGCCGGTTGAGTACGTCGATACGTTGCAACTTTCCTTGGCTCAACATGTCAAACATATAAGGTGTTTGCAAGAAAGCGTTGCTCAGTTGGAAAAGGAAATAGCCGTGAATCTGGCACAAACCCAGGGCGCATTTCTGACAAGCTTTAGAGGAATTGGTATTGTTCTGGCAGCCGGGGTAAATGCTGAAATTGGGGATCCGAATGAACAAAAACCATTAAACAACTTAGTTTCATACTCAGGCATCATTCCCAGAGTTAAACAAACCGGTGGCTCGGAAGGTAAAACCTATACCGGTAAAGTTGCCAAGCGCTGCAATCGTATTTTGAAAGATTATGTTGTCCAATCGGCACACCATCTGGGTTTATACGGCCCGGATGATTTAATGACAGATTACAAGCGTCGAGATGCGTCTGGGCAGCACGCTAATTTTGGCATTGGTCGTCGGTATCTGCGTACGGCTATGAGCTTGATGCGAACGTCTCAAATTTACCTGCCACCCTGGCTGAGAAAAGCTGATGCTACACTGGAAGAACGGGCTGGTTATTACTTGATGATCTGGCCTAAATTACGTGAAAAATGGCTAAAATTAGGGGCGCTTGAAGTCGCCTTTGCCAAAGATCGGCCCTTGGGTCTCTGGCGCCAGATGGTACAGGAGTTATATGAAATAAAGCTCAAATTATAAGCCCGATTCAAACTGGACTTAATCCATGCGGTTAAAGGTTTTCGAGGTTTCGGCGGACAGGATGGCTTTCGATACCTGTCGCAATGCTCCACAAATAGATGGATGTCATTGACGGCTCAAGGCAGAGTGCCCACCCTGTCCGCCCGAACTCTTAATTATGGCTCTAAGGTACTCTGATCCTTGGAACATCCAAGAGGTCTAGTCATACCAGGTTGCCAAAGTCGGGCATTAAGGGCGGGGTTTACCACCTGTTACGTTGAATTTTGAATACCTGAAACTGGAATGGTAAAGACTGGTTTAATAGATTTTTTTAAAAAACCGGCCTGGACCGGCACAGGAGGAGTGTTGCCTTTAACAAGGAGAGAATTTTAGCTTGACTTCATCCTGGTACTCTTGCCTGAATCGTGAATCGCTCAAAAGTGAAGATTCGGAACCAAAATCATGCAAAATTTGGGGCTATAATTTTTTATCATGAAAGTTATCAATCTAATATCATAAATGATTTGGTTTTGGAATCTTAATTTTTCTAAGAACTGAAACAGAGCTGTATGGAAAAATAGGCAATTTTGCGCAAAGGTGGCAGAAACTCTGCCTTTTGAAAAGGTTGTCAAGTGTTTTTTTTGTATTTTATGCATTTCTTATAGTTCCCGATGTTTCCCGATATTTCCCAATAGAGCTTTTTTCGCAAATTACCGATCCCGCCTAAACGTTTTGTTTTGAAAACCTGTGTTATGATGCAGATCGATTAATGCAATTCGTGCGTTTAATGCGTTTTATTTAGATAAATTTACGCTCAAAAAGAAAAGGCCGTCTCCGGCGCCGGGCCAAGGGAGACGGCCTTTTTCTTTTTGAGCAACGAGGCGCTTGCGATATGGCCAGAGTAAGCAAAATCGATCAATTCAGCCTGGACCGCCGGGTGCTCGATCTGATCAAGCAGGGTAAAAAGTCGCCGGAGATCGCCGCGATCCTGACGGCCGAGGGTGTTGAGATATCGCAGCCGACGGTTTCGCGCTGGCTGAAAAAGCAGCGGGACAGCAACCAAGGCAAAATTCAGGACATCATCCAGGACCATGTGGAAAAGACCGTGCCGGCGGATCTTGATGCCCTGGAGTTGATGGAGCAGCAATGCCTGGACTGGGCCCAAGAGGGTGTGGCCAAAAAGGCGGAGCGGATAGGCACCTGGCTGCGGGTCAAGGAAGCGCTGCCCGAGTGGCGCAAGCAGATCCTGGACTCGCCCGGTCTGGAGGAAAAAGAGCAAAATTTGCTTTGCCGAAGCCTGGTGGCACAATGCCTGTCCTGGGCGATTACCGACGCCCAGTCGCAAAAACAGCGCCTGGCGGCCATGAAGATGGCTGAATCGATTATTAGTACCAAGCTGAGGTTTGCCGGCGTGATCGAAGATACCGAGACCGGAAGAATTTACATTCAGGGCTATGGGTCCAACAATGAGCCGGACGATTCCGGACCTAAAGAAAAAAAGGGTGGTTTGTTTTCAATAACAGGAGGCAATATTGCCAAGTGACCTGGTCATGGAGTTGAGTCCGACGCAACTTGATTTTGTGCTGTGTGACGATGAGATCGTGCAGCTGGAAGGTCCCATGGGCGAAGGCAAAACCTTTGGCGGCGTGGCCGGCCTGATCGGGCATGCAAAACGATGCGGCACAGACATTCGGGCCGCCCTGGTGCGGGACACCTTTCAGAATATAAAGACTTCCACCAAGCCGGACATTATCGACTATCTGGGCCCCTGGGTCAATTTTACGGACGCGGGCAAAAAGATGATTATCAACAGTCAGCCGCGGGTGGAGTGCGACTTGTTTGGCATCGATGACGAGGCCAGCATCTCCAAGCTGCAGGGTCCGCAATACGCCTGTATCTGGCTGGAGGAGCCGGCGCCCATCTTCGAAAAGGCCAATGCGGGCCTGCCGCGTGAGGTTTTAAACATGGCGATCGCGCGGGCCGCCAGGCAGAGGGGCACAAAGATGCGGGTCCAGCTTACCCACAATCCAGCCGACGAAGAACACTGGACCGCGCAGTTAGCCGACGAGCCCCGCGAGTATGCTAGCTACGAGGATCCCGACACCGGGGAGATCTTTACCATCCACAAAACTACCATGCGGATACCCCCGGGTGAAAACAAGTTTCTTCCGGGAATCACCCGGGCGGCACTGAGGGGCGCATTCAAAGACGACCCGGCCAAACAGGCGCGCTACATAGAGGGCAAGCCGGCCGAGGTATACCGGGGCAAGAAGGTCACGCCGGGGTACAGCCCTAAGATCCATTTTCCCCAGATCGAGCTGCCGGTGTTCGAGGGTCCGGCCTTACAGTTCTGGGACGGTTGGCACCATCCTACGTGCATTATTGCTCAATATAATCCATTTGGCCAGCTTGTGATCCACGATGTGCTTGTGGATGACGAGCTTACTGCTACACAGGAGCTTATCAAAGAGAAGGTAAAGCCGCGCCTGTTGACACCGAAATACAGAAAAAAAATCAAATCCTGGCAGATTATCGGCGACGGCACCATGATGACCCCGGACCAAAGCAGCATCCATACCTCTGCGGCAAAAATCATAGAAAAGGAATTCAGCGCCAGGTTCGAGCCTGGCCCGGTGCGCTGGCCAATCAGAAGGGAGTCTATCAATCACCGCTTAAAGCAGATGCTCAACGAAGGGCGGCCGCGGATTGTTTTATCGAGCACGGCGGTAAAGCTGCACCGGGCGCTGAAAGGCGGCTGGCACTACAAGACGGACCACAGCGGCAATGTGCTGGGTGAGCTGCCGAACCAAAGAAGTCCTCACTCGCACCCGGGAAATGCATTTGCATACGGGATTGCGGTGTTGATGCCGTACGATCCGCGCAAGAAGTTTAAAAGGCCGTCAAAGCAGCAGCAGATGAAATCGGCGTTAAGTTACCGCGGCGGAAATTATAGAGGGAAATCGCGCATTATCCGATCGGCGGTTCCGGGGATGTAAAAGGGGTTTTGTTTATGGCTTATGAGAAATTCTGGCCAATGAAAGAAGGCGGTCCCTACGACAAAGAGGGTGGGAGCAACGAAGTCTTCAAGTGCACGGGCTGCGGATCAGAGACCCATCATGTCGATGGCCACAACGGCGAACCGGTGGCCGAGTTGTGCCATCCCGGCTGCGTGACGCGGGAGAGCGACTGGAAGCATGGGAATCACGGATCTTTATACAAAAAACATTTTGACGCAATTTTCCCCAACGCCCCGGGGGCGGGGATATAGAGGACGGCAATGGCTGTTGAGGTAAAAGACCCAACAATCGAGATACAAAACCGCGGGCGCGAAATCGCTACCAAAGACCCCTGGGCGATTGACAAGCAGGAAGAGGCCGAGCGGATGGAGGCGGCCAAGGCTTATTTCGGGGAAGACGAGCAGCATTTTGTGGATTACTGCCAGGACTGTATCAACCAGTCGGTCAATGCCCAGAAAGGCCTGCGCCAGGTTCAAAGCGACTGCTGGAACGTATATCTCGAAAACGAACCGGTTTCTTATGCCGACAAAGACGAGTGGCAAGCGCGCATCATCGTGCCGAAACCGTTTCAAACGGTGCAGTTCGGCGCGGCCGCGGTTAAAAAAGCCTTTACGCCGCAGTTTTTGTCGATCGTAAACGCTAAAAACGACGGCCATGCCGATTTCTGGCAGAAAACCATGGAGCACCAGCTCGACCAGCGGCACGCCAATTTTGCCTTGCGTTTTACCGACTCAACCGTAATGGCCCTGGCCGTCGGGATCAGTCAGGAGATGATTCCGCGCTGGATTAGGGGCAAGGGGCTTGAATTTTCTTTGATAGAGCCGTGGAAAATCCACCGCGATCCGGATGCGCTACCCCGGGATCCCCAGGCGGGCATGTACTGGATCCATCAAGAATGGCTCGATTATTACGTTTTAAAAGCGGCCGAAGATCGGGGTCGTTATTTTAACGTGGCCCGCGTCCAAGAGACCACGGGTGTAGATCCGGACAACCCGTTTATGACCAAGGAGGCGATCGAGGCCCGCAAGCACATGATTTATGAAAGATCAAAATTCCGCAAGCTGATACTGACATCGGAATTTTGGGGAATGGTGCTCGACAAAAAAGGGAACATGCTTTTGCCGCGGGCTACCTACACCGTGGCCGGCGGCCGGGTTGTGCAGCTGCCGGAGTTTCCGCCTTACCGTACCTTGCGCTGGCCGGGCATATCGTTTTCGCCGCTTCCGGATATCCTGCGTTTCGGCGGCCGGGGACTGTTGGAGGGAATCATAACGATCTGGGAGGCCATGAACAACATCATGTGCCTGCACCAGGATTATCTGCAGTGGGTGGTGAACCCTCCGCTGGAGATAAACATAGATGCCCTGGACGATCCCACGGACGTGGAACAGTGGCCGGGCAAAAAATACTTAACCAGGGATACGGCCCACGGCCAGCAGGCCATCCGCGCGGTGCAGCGCAGGTCGAGAACATCGGACGTGCTGTCCAACATGCAGTTTTACGATCAGCAGTTTCAGCGCGGCTCGTTTGTGACCGATTCGGTGCAGGGTCTGCCGGGCTGGCGCAAAAACATCACGTTCCGCGAATCAGCCATGAACCTTGATTCGGCCATGGCGGTTTACAGCCTGATGGGTGAAAACGTGGAGGACGGCGCCATCAACGTGCTGACAGCCGCGGCCGAAGTCATCGAGGCTATGGCGGGATATAATGATTTTCTGGAAATATTCGAGCCAGAGGAATTGGAAAAGCTGGGGATTAAGGCCAATGCCGAGGCTGACAGCGGTGTTTCCGGGGTGCCCGGCCTGGACGGCAGTTTTTCCGTATCGGGCATGCAGGCCCTTTTGAAAGAGGCTGAAACCCTGAAGCACCTCATCGAGGTTATCATTCCGCTTTCGGAAAAACCGAGATATGCCCAATACCTCAAGCCGTACAAAATACTAAAATCCCTGGAGCTGCGGATCAAGCTGACCGACGAGGGTGTGATTGTTACGGAAGACGAGGCCAAGATTATTGAGACGCACGAGCAACTGCGGGCAGGCGATGAGGCCGAGGCCGCGGAAGGGCTAAGGCATTTGCAGGAGCTTTTGGGGATCAGCGACCTGGTGGCCAAGCTGCAGGATATCGATGCGGGCGACATGCAGGCCATGACGGCCAAAATCGATATGCTGGAAAAAGAACTTACGCCGCCGGCGGAGGAAGGAGAAATAAGTTGAAGACGGGTGTAGAGATTGATCCGGTCACGCAGAGGCCGAAAAAACACGAGGTCACCAAGGACAAAAGCGATCTTGAAGAAAAGAAATTGCGCAAAATTGCGGCAGATCTTGACATTGTGCAGTCGGATGCGGGGCAAAAAACCATAAAGCTGATCGAGGGGCAGCTGCAGGCACGCATTGAAGCCCTGGTAAATGAAGATGAGGCAGCTAAGGCGTATCTTAATATTTTGAAGCTCATGGGCCGGCGCCAGCACAATGCGCGCCAGGCGGTTGAGGGGCTGCACAGACGATTTATAGGTGATGATGAGTAAAGCTTAATAACAGGGCGGATATTGCCAACGATCGCAAACACCGCATTGACAAAACGTATGGCGGCTTGTGCTGCGGCCTGACAGCCGGGCATAGGCTGCCGCCAAAAAGACAAGGGTCCCCTCCGGCGCCGGAACCAATGGAGAGGACCCTTTCTTTTTGGCACTTTCGGCAAAAACGGCCCCCCGTTTATGCGGGGACAACGCCACGAGGAGAAAACATATGGGAATCAAAACCGAAGCTGAAGAGACTACGCTGGACCTTGACAAGGCGATGGAAGAAGGCATGGAGAAGTTTGCAGGGGAGCTGGAAGAAGCTGCTGCCGACGACACCCCGCCTGCCACGCCCGGCAAGGACAGCCCTCAAGCCGGTGAGGAGGTAGTACCTCCTGTAAAAGCGATTGAAGACCCTGACCAAGAAGCATCCGAAGCGGCGGCGGCAGCTGCCGGTGACGATCTGGAGAAAGATAAAAGCGGCGGAGAAGCCCTCCAAAATCGTTTCCCGGACCATGCAGCGGCGGAGGAGGGGTATAAAAACATCCAAAGCGAAAAGACCCGCGTGGAGCAGGAAAATAAAGAGTTGCGGGAAAAGCTGGATGCCAGCGGCAAAAAGGAAGAGCGCGAAGCCGCGGTGGCCGTGGCGGAGGAAAAGATCGAGAATTTTTCCATCGAGCGGCACAAAGAGGCTTTGGGGGCCATCGACGAGCTGGACCCGGATGCTGACAACTACACGGGTGAAGTCAGCCGCATAATGACCAGGAAGGACAGGGATATCAGGCGCTTTGAAACCGAAAACATGCCCGCTGCGGACTCAGGTGCTGCAGCGGCTACGGCCCATGGCACGCAAGATGATGACACCGATCCTAATGCGGCGGCGAAGAAATATGTCAAAGAGACCGCCACAGCCGCCGACATCGATCCGGAACACCGGTATTTCAAGCGGGTATGCGCCCAGGCGCCGCTCGTTGATGAGGCCGGCAAGGAAATCAGCTTTGAGGATCAGGTAGCGTGGGCCGTCAATGAAACCAAAGATTTTCTGGCGGAACAAGAAACAGATTTTACAGAGCGACAGAAAGAAGCGGCCAAGAAGAAGGCCGATGAGCACCAGGACAAAAGCCTTTCTCTGGGCACCGGCGGTATATTACCGCCGCCGGCAGGCAAAGAGGATGACGGCAAACCGGTGACGCTGGAAGACGCTCTGCAGTCCGCCGACCAGGAGCGCACCATATAAAGGAGGTAACAGGATGAGCAAAACCTTTACCTGGAATTTCGACGCCCAGACAGGCGTTTATAAAAATAATCACATTTCCGGACAGCTGCTCAAGGTGGCGGCCCGGGAGTGGAAGTTCGTTCCCTTTACCCAGAAGGAGGATAGCTTCGGCAAGGGCAAGGGTGAATCAATCACCCTGATTTACTACAAACCGCTGTCGGACCCGACTTCGGCCCAACTGGAAGAGGATACCCGTATTCCGATCGACCAGCTGACCATGGGCAAGACCGACATCACCATCAAAGAGTGGGGTCGGGGCGTGGAGTATTCGGATCTGGCCAAGCAGCTTTCCAAGTTCAACCCCAAGGAGGCTGCCCAGATCGCATTAAAGGACCAGATGAACCAAGCCATGGACGTGGGGGCGGCGGCGGAGTTTACGGGAACAGACGCCAAGGTGATCTTCATCCCCACTACGCTTACGGGCGGGACCTGGGACACGGACGGCACGGCATCGACTTCGGCCTTGGTGAACATAACCAAGCATCATGTCGCCGTTATCCGGGACTACATGCTCAAGGATCTGCATGTACCCTTTTTCACGGCGGATCATCTGATCGGCCTGATGTCCACCAAAGCGCTGCGGGGCCTGCGCGACGATCGCGTGATCGAGGCCTGGCACATGTATTTGCGCAAGGGTGATCTTTTGTATCGCGGTGAAGTCGGCCAGGTGGAAAGCGTGCGCATGGTCGAGATCACCAACGATGCGGCGTTGTCCAATTCCGTCGGGACCGGCAATGTGCTGGGCGAAGGCGTGATTTTCGGCAAGGATGCGGTTGCGCGTATCGAGATTGAATTCCCGCATCTGCGGGCGCAGCCCAATTACACGGCCGATTTCGGGCGGCGGCATGCCGTGGCCTGGTACGGAACGGTTGCTTTCGGGGTTAAGTTCCCCACGGCCACCGATCGTGAGGCCCGTATTGTGCGGATCGGATCTTCCTGATTTTAATATCAGGAGATAGCGGCGCACACCAAACTATAACGCCTCAAGAATAAAGGAGGTTGCTATGTTGAGAACTGATTTACCTATCCCGCTTCCGTTTCACTATCTGGTCGATTATGACGACGATGACGGGATCGATGCCGATCAGGCAGCAGCAGATGTGGGCCGGTTTATTGTCCCCTGGAAGTGCCAGGTGGTCGAAGCCCAACTGGTCATCACCGAGACCTGCGCCGGATCTACTACAACGCCGGTTGTGGCTTTTGACTCCAGGCCCACGGTCGGGTCGGACACGAATCGCGGAGCGGCGGATATCGCCAATTTCGCATGTTCCACCACGGCCGCCGGCAAGGTGCTTTACGACCTGGCCGGGCGCGGCGTGGAGCTTGAACCGGGCGAAGAAGTGGTGGTGCAGCTGGTCACCCGGCCCACCGGCGACGGTGATGCAGCCGGGCATTTTATACCGGTGCTGCTGGTGGAACATGTCCCTGAAACCAAAGCCAATCTGTCGAACATGACATTAACGGCTTAAAGCGTGTCGTCCCGTGACGGTTCGCGGGACGACAGCTTGATTTAAAAACCATAAACAAGGAGCGAGGGAGCCATGACTGCATTAGCAAGTTCGGATGTTACCGTAACCCTCTCCCCCCGAGACAAAGATATCGGCCATGGGGCCCTGGTGAAAAACATATCGATCGCGAGCGTTGCTTTCGGCGACGGCGCCCTGACCTATCCTACGGGCGGGGTGCCGCTTCCGGCGATCGGCCGTTTCGGCTTTTTGCGCGAAGTCAAGTTCTGCGCGATCGAACAGCCCTACGGCAACGGGTTCGTCTATAAGTATGACGGCGTCAATAACAAGCTCAAGATTTTCACCCTGGGCGTGACCACCGGATCGACGGGTACCACCATTTCGACAGTAAGCGGGGCAACGCCGACGATCGAGAATTCGGGCAGCGTTGCCGGCGATCCGCAGCTTGCCGGTGCTACCATAGACACGACCTATGATTTCGGGCCGATGATTGAGCTGCCGGCAACGATAGCGCCGGCGGCCGTAACCGTCAAAATGTTGATGGTGGGGGAATAGGCAGCAAGTTTGATAAAACCGGCCGGGCGGGCAGCCGCCCGGCCTACACAAAAACAGAGGGTTTAAAATGGCACAGACACTGTTTGTAAAGAGCAAAGACGCCCAGGGTCGAGTCACGCAAAAAAAAGTGCAGGTTATCCGGTCCTGGCAGGAGAGCGACGGCCGGCAGCTTTATCTGCATCTAAACGGCGTGTACGGCTACAAGGACGGGTCCCCGATCAGAAGCGAGGCGGAGCTTGACATCATCGCCTCGCCGGTGCAGCGCAAAGCCGCCCAGCGCTGGTGGGACTTGGCGGGTAAAAAGATGTCGGCCGAGCATTACGCGGTGCTGGAAGAGAAAGAGCGGGAGCTGTACGAGTCGCAAATCCCGGCCATCGAGGGGGACGTGAGCGACCTGGACGCGATCATGTATATCCGCCGGCCGATAAGAAACCGCAGCCGGGCGGCCTATTCGGAGCCGCACACCTGGTTAGGGTGGTTTCAATCGCGGCCGGATTGGTGGGGCCATGCCAACGTGATCGAGTTGGGCGAGCATCGTTATGAGATTGTGCCGCTGGACGAGACTCCGGAAACAGATGACGAGTCACCGGATGAGGACGCCACGACCGAGGACGCCACGACCGAAGACGCCACGACCGAAGACGCCACGACCGAAGACGCCACGACCGAAGAACCCGGGGCCGATTAGTAGCGAATTTTAAAAGAGGTGATTGATGTCCGGACCGATTGTCGATCTGCCGGTGCGGGTTTGCGCCGGCTGCAAGGCCGTCTTTATGGAGGATGAAAAGATGTCCGTAGAGCCGGAGCGGTGCCCGCACTGCGGCCGCTATCCGGGGCCAACCAGAGCAGGCGGTGATGATGATCTATCCGGATGGGTATAGGGTGACGGTATGTCGGTAGCTATAACAGAGGGTAAGCCGATGGGAAGAAAAAAGCAAAAGTGTAAGGCCGATTTTAATTTTCCGGATTCAGCCAAGGTTAAGCCCAAGGGATTTAAGGGCCTCGGCGTCGATGATGACGTTACGATAGTTACCAAGGGCAAGGTCATCAGGATCGAAGACAACGCCGAGGATTGGGACCCGGGCAAGCATCTTAAACTCGAAGTCAAGTCCTGCGAAATCGTGGGTCCGGAAAAGAAGGTCTCCATCGACGAGGCGGTAAAGTCGGCGCAACAAAAGGCATAGCATGGACGGAAAAAAACTGACACGCCTGGTGCTGGACGTTCTGGACGAAGAAGAGGTTTCGGATCTTTACGCGGGCCAGCGCGGGATATACGAAAACTTGGACCATGCCGCGGCAATATTCTGCCGGGAAACCGGAATGCTGCACAGCAGTGTGGACATCACCACGGTGGCCGACCAGCAAAGCTATGACCTGCCGCCGGATTTTATACGGCCGTACATGAAAAACAGCCGCGGGCGGTTCTTTGCCAAGTATTACGACGCGAGCAACTACTTCTGGCCGGTGCTGACAAGCTACGAGAAGATCTTCAAGTCAAATCTTATTACCGCAAAGACCTGGCCGGGGCGGTTTGCGATCATAGACAAGCCGGACAAAGAATCTTTGATCACCGGTACGGTGGATGCCGCCGGAGCGGCCGTGGGCGGCCAGTGCGTCCTGCAAGACGACAGCATGCTCTTTTTGACCACAAACCGGGTCTATCCACGGGATATTATCCACAACACCACGGACGGCTCGGACGGATACGTTCTGTCGATAACCGATGCCACCCACCTGGTGGCGGCGCTGTTTGACGGCACAGACGACGACATTTCCAACAGCGATGCCTATGTGATCCAACCGGCGGCCGAAAAGCAGTTGGTGCTGGACGCGCCGTCTGAAAACAGCGGAGACACCATCACGCTGCCGTACGCGTGCATGCCGTCGCCGGTTTTTTCGGACTACGGCTTCTGGCGCTTTACCCCGCGGGTATGCCGGGCGATCGCCTGGGGCGCGGGCAGTCTGTTTAAGATACCGAAAAAGGAATTCACCGAATCGGCCCAGATCGGCGGGATCTTTGCAGAGGAGATCCGGATCGTAAAAAGGGAGATTGCCCAAACGATTCTCCAGGGCGGAAATTACCGACAAAGACAATGACAACTGAAGGTAAAAAATATCGCCGAAAACAGCACTTTTTTTCCGGTGAGTGGCGTCCGGATCAGGATCCACTGGTTATTGCGCCCGAAGATTACAGTGAGTTGCAGAATTACGAATACCGGGACCCGATCGGACTGTTGGGTGTGCCCGGCTACACCAAAATAAACACCACGGGCGCCACGGTGACACCCGGGACCTATTACAAGGGCCGCTCGGGGATCCAGCTTCGAACACCGCATACCGTCCCGTCGTATGTCCTGGTCCAGGCGCTGAATGCGGCCGGAACCGCATCGGCCGTGCTGGAAAACCGGACGGCGATACCGGACCAGGGCAATTTCGAGTCCAGCGTGCTGCACGAAGATGATGCCAATGCGGGCCTGGGGCGTTTTGCGCACTGGCCCCAGGGGCACATTGCCTACTGCAACGGCGTTGAAAGCATGCTTTATCCCGGGGATGAGATGCGCTGCAGCGCGTTCATTGTTTCAGCATCCGAAACAGGCGCAGCCGTGACCGGAGGTATCGATTACAGCGAGGAGGTGCAAAACACCTTGCAGGCTGCGGATCAGGCGGCCATGATCGGTGGCGAGAATGATGCTTACGCTAAACTACTCATGCACTTTGATGAAGCTGATGGCGGAACCGACTTTGATGATTCAAGTCCGTCTGCCCACAATCCTTCAGGTGTCGGGACTGCACAGGTTGACTCGTCACAGAAAAAGTTTGGTATTGGTGCCGGCCTTTTTGATGGAAACAGCGATTGGGTTACGGTTGCAAATCATGCGGATTGGGACATAAGTTCCGGTGATTGGACAATTGATCTGTGCTTAAGATCCCCATCTTTTTCTGGAAGTGGACATTTATGCTCAAGGGAGAACACCGTAAACCCGTATAATGGTTATTATATTACAGTTACGCCTACTGTGCTAAATGTTTTTTATAATCAAAACACTCAACTTTTTAGTTTACCACACGGCATGTCTACAAACACCTGGCATCATGTGGCTGTAGTAAATGATGGTTCTAATATAACTGCATATATTGATGGGGTTTCTATCGGTAGTGCGCCAACTGTTTCTATGGAAAACTATGCGGCTGCTTTGACTATCGGTGCCAGAGGTGATGGTGCAGTATATTTTAATGGGTGGATTGATGAATTTAGATTTAGCAAGGGTGTCGCTCGATGGACGGCCAACTTTACCCCGCCCGCAATGGCTTACAGGCAGGCGAGTCTGTACTGGCTTGCCGGTTTCACCCGACCGCTAAAGGGTGTGAAAAAATATTTATCCCTGGTCAACGCAGAGGCCTCCCCCGCCTTTGACTGGGTCAAGGAGTGGAGCGGAGACAGCTGGGCAGAGTTGGATATTACGGACAATACAACCGGCCTGTCACAAAGCGGCACCATCACATGGCCGACCACCAAGGACACATCAAAGGTTAAATTGCTGGAAGGCATGCTGCTTTACTGGTACCAGTTCAAGCTGAGCGCCGGTGAGGCTGAGATTTATCATGTCACCGGTGATCCAGGCTGGCAGTCGGTAAAAGATCTATGGGGTGGTACTTATCGCGTGGTGGGGCAATTCAGGTTTTTAAGGTCTTCAATCCAGGACCGGACCATCGAGGTGAATGTCGATTCTCCGGCCGGTGCTGATGCATCCACATCCTATACAGCCGCCGTGGGCGGTCTTCTCACCTCCGAATATATCGACATCGGTCTTGAGGAGCGCACCTGCGGCCTTTACATAAAAATGTTTGAGCAGGAGGCGGGTAAGGTCAATACAAACGCCAGTGTAATGACCGTGGAATACTGGAATGGAGAGGAATACACGGCAGTTGTCGGGCTGCATGACGGTACGGCTTCGGGAGGCAAAACTCTGGCCCAGACCGGAACGGTATCCTGGGATCCACCGGCTGCGGGGCAGGAGAAAGTCAAAAACGAATACGGTATGAAACTTTACTATTGCCGTATTACCGTCAGTGCAAACCTGAGTGCCACGGTGCTGGTCGATCTTGTGGGCGGAATCCCGGCGCCACGCTCGATTTCGGGTGGGTACAAATTTCCGTTCATGTTCCAGGGGCATTCCTTTTTGTGCGGATACATTGCCGGCAAGGAAGGGCACCGGGCGGATTACGGTGCGGGCGGAACGGTGGAAGTGTTCAACGGTGACTACAGCAGCTTCGGTACGGCCGGGTCTCTGTATTTCGGCAAATACGGGGACTTGACGTGCGCCTGCCAGCTTTACAATCGCTTTGGGTCAACCATCTATAACCTGGCTATATTCTGCAAGGCCACCGAGACCTATATTTTGACCGGTTACGGCCCGGATAGTTGGCGTATTCGCCAACTTTCAGATAAGGTCGGCTGCGCGTCTGCGCTGACTATGGACACTGCGGAAGTCGGTTTTGGCATGGCCTCGGATGTGGTGCGCAATATCGCGCTGTGGCTTTCTTATACAGGCCCGATAGTCTGCGATGCCGGCGTGCTGCTGCCGATTGAGGAGAAAATCAGCTGTTATTTTGACAAAGACGACGCCCGCTGCATCAATTTTGATGCCATTGCAAACTCCCGGGGTTGGGTGGATCAGGACAAACTGCAATACAACCTGGGAATTCCGTCGGGCAGCGGACAGACATCCATCAACGTGTGGCTGTGTCTGGATCTAAAAAAGATGCGCTGGTTCGAAAAGGTGCCGGCCGGAGACGACGCTTATCCGCAAGCCGCGTTCCGGGTAGCGGATACAAACGGCACCCAGTACGTGTACGGTTTACGCGACAACGGCTACATGATGCGCCTTGAAAACGGTACGACCTGGGACGGAGAGGAGATTGCCGGCCTGGTAGCCTCATCCGACCAGTTGCCGACGGGCGATATTTGGGATGTTACCAAAATCCGGCGGCTGAAGATGCTGCTGGGCGCGATTGCCGAGAACTCTTCTCTTGTCGGTACGCACTACAAGAACGGCAAGTCCTCCGGGACCACCCTCAGCCCGGTCGCGGCGGTGGGTTCGGACCGCTATGTCAAAGACGTTCAAAGCCTGAATCTCAAGGCGTTTTCCCACAAATTTGAATTTTCAATAGCTACCTCGAACACGGTAAAGGGTGTGCCCCTGTTAGCCTGGGGCTACCAGTATGAAGTCGAGCGGGAGGATGTAAAATAATGACAAACTTGCCTATCGCCAACAGATACTATTTCCAGCGGGCGCTAAGGGATATTGCATCGACGCCGCCGGAAGTCAAGGCCACGCCCACGGCCGAAAACCTTACCCTTAACTTTCTGTCCCGCAAAGCTTTAGAGTCCGAAGGGGCTAAAGGGACCGTCCAGCGCAAAGAATTTCGCGAAAGAGCGGTGGGGGAATCGGGCCGGCGTTTTGATGCGCGTCGCGACCTTAACCTGGCCAATCTTGACATGGCCCGCGACAGACTGGATACCGCCCGCCTGGGTCTGGATATCGGCAGATCGCAATTAGATGCCGCCGGCAAGCAGAACCGCTGGGCAACGGGGATTTCCCTGGCCAACTTAGGGATTACGGCCGGGGCCGGCTGGGCAAATCTAAAAGAAGCCGACCGGATGGAAAGCATGCAGATGGAGTTGCTGCAGGGACGAACGCAGCTGGTAAAGATGGAACAGGATATTTTAGATATTTTGAAAAAATCTGCGGTTAAAAAAATCGGCATGTATGAAAACGCCGGAGAATAGGAGGGCAGATCGATGAATATGAATCTGTCGGATCTTTACAATCGTCAATACCGGGCCGTTTCCGGCCGGCGGCCAAAAATACCCTTGTCGGCGATTATTTACAGCCAGGCACCGGCGCTGAGGGAGTCCAAGGCCCTGGAGGTGGAACGCGGGTTAAGAGATGCCGAGTTGGATGAAGACGCCCGGCAGTTTGACGATTCCATGGTGTTAGCCGGGGATCGGGCTGATATTGAACGCCAGGGTGTGGCCCTGGGGCGCGAGAACATGGAATTAAACCGCTTAACGGCCGAAGAGCAGACCAAGCAAGCCGGAAAGGCCCAAAAAATCAGCGTGGCGCAAACCGGACTGGCGGGGCTCTATGTGGCCAACAAGCTGGGGTGGGTGGGTAAAGCCGCGGCTGCAAAGACAGCTGGAACAGGAGCCGGAGCTGTCGAGGCGGGGCATGTGGGGGGTGCGAGCATGGTACCGGAATCCACACTGGCCGCAGAGGGAGCAGCAACGCCAATCGCCGCCTATGTTGCCCCGGCAGCAGCAGGATATGTAGGCGGACATTATGGAGAACAGGCCGCTACCCATACATTCGGAGAAGGTGATGCTCAGTCAATTGGTGGAGGTATAGTCGGTGGTGCGGCGGCAGGGGCAGCGGTAGGGTCTATTGTTCCAGGAGTAGGAACAGTGATCGGCGGTGTTATCGGCGGTGTTGTCGGTGGTGTTTTTGCCGCCACATGGTACTGCACGGAGGTTGACAAGACCGTGGGGTTGTCAGAAACAGACCAGGCTGTTTTAGGGTGCTTCCTTATGTACTCCATGAGGAATCACAGAGACGTGGTTAGGTATTACCTCAGAAAAGGCCCGGAGGTTGTCAGGTTTATCCACCAGGCGCATGGGGCTGATTCACCGCGAGTCTTTGCAGAAATGAACAAAACCTTAGTTCAGCCCACCATTGCATTTATGAAAGCGGGCGAGCCGGAGAAAGCGTACCGACATTATGCCGGCTTCGGAAACCAGCTCTTTTTGGATTACACACCGCAATTAGTAGAGGAATGGACAATAATATATCGAAAAGATGAGCCTGTAATTAAATAGAACAACATGGAGGCCTCTAATGCCAACTAATCCCTACGGCGCTGTACCGCGGGCACTGTCGGACACCCGCCTGACCCTGCGTAACATTATAAACGATATGGTTGCGACCAGGTCGCACGAATCGAAAATGAAGCTGGCCCTGGCATCGCTGGGGGCCGATACCGAGCTGCGCAAGATCGGGGCGGAAAAGGAATTGCTCGGAGCCAACGTGGATATGGCCAAGGCCGGGGCGGATATTCGATTCAAAGAGCAAAACCTGGCTGAAGTCGTGCGGCAGGGCGATACAGCCGAGGATCGGGAGGCGCGTTTGCAGGCGGCCGCGGATGTCGAAAAACAGGAGCGGGAACGGCTGGACAAAAAATACACCGTGGATGAAGCGATCCAGGAGTTGGGCATGGGGCGCATGCAGTCCGCCATGCTGAAGAACCTGATGTCCGACGACGCCAAGGTGTCGTTGAGAACATACCGCGAGATGGGCAAGTGGCTCCAGGAGCACCCCAAGTTAGCCACCATGTGGTCTGTGGGTGCCTTAAAAGACCAGGCCGACGGCATAGCCGGCGCCGACGAGCACACGCCCGAGGGTCTGGGCAGGCTGAAAAGTCTTATGCGTACAATAAACATGCTGACCACGGCCGCAAAAGACGGTGTTATGAAGCCCAAGGATATCGTGACCGCCCGCACGGCCCTGCAAGAGTCCTGGTACGATTTTGGGGACGAAAGCCCGTTGAAACAACAGTTTTTAGAACAGGCGTCCGGCGACGAGGCGACGGCGGTCGGACTGTTTGTGGACGCCGGGATTAGAGATCTGCAGAACATTTCCGGCAGCGGCACGTTAGGCAGTCAAGTCGAAGCCATGCAAAAGCGGATCCAAGAGTATGAGGGCGCATTAAAGCCTAAGTCATCCCCGGAGCTTGAGTCTAAAGTAGTCGAGGCCGTTAATGCTGTAATCAAAACCCAAGGCCAGGCTGCCGGCGACCAGCTGGCCGCCGAGCTGGTGGACCTGCTGAAAGCCGGTAAGTTCGATGAGGTCCGTGGGCGCATAAAAGGCGATACCTTTCCACTTGTGGCCGCACATAAACAAGCAGGGCCGGCAGCGGATGAATTGTCACTGGCAAGCCTTGTGGCGCCCGACGCCGCGATGGCAGCTCCGTCTCAGCCGCAGCCGGCAAAAAAACAAAGCCTGGCAGACTTTTCCATGACAAAGCCGTCTACCGAGGAAGAGAGAAAAGCTGCTTTGCAGGAATTGACTGATCTGGCACACAAGTTAGGTGTCGGTCCGGGAAACTGGAAGGCGCTGGGCCAATTGGCCAAGGATTTAGGCGGATGGGCATGGGATATCTATCAGAGAAACTGGGCTGCTTTGGTTAAGGGCCAAGAGGAAGCCAGGAAGACCCTGCCGGGATATAGCAAAAAATAATTCAAAAAGGAGACAGGGATGCCATTTAGCATCGAAGATCTTCGCAAAATGATGGGCGCGGATCTTGGTCCGGGAACCCTACCCAAGTCAAAACCCGCCGCCGAGTATACCGTTTCTGACCTGCGCACAGCTGTGTCCGGAAGCCCCAAAGTCCGACCTGCAAAAAAATCCATTCCCTCCCCCGACAAAGATGACGATTACGAGATCCTGGGCGGCTTTACGACCTTTGCAAAAGGCCTGACCCTGCTGCCGCGCCAGGTAGCGGCCAAGGCATTGACGGCGTTGCAGGGTCCCGACGGCGCCAGTGTGGCCGACCGCGGCTGGGCCGACCGGTTTATCGATGCCGCCGGCGAAGACGCCGATCGGTTTGCAGAGGATGTTTCAAAGGAATACAAGCGCGGGAAGTTCTTGCCGGGCATATCGATCCGCGATGTGGCCGAACTACCCCAGAACCTGGCTTATTCGGGCGTAACCGCTGCCACCGGCCTGGGTGTGGGAGTGCCGATCGCTTCCGTATCGGGCCCGGGCGGCTGGATCGCCGGCATGGGGGCCACCGGCACGGCCGCATATCGCATGGCCGGCTACGAGATCATGCAGGAATACTTAGAGGCCAAAGACGAGGCCATGTTCAAGAACCGGGGCCGCCACCTGGCTCCGGATGAAGAAAACCAGCTCAAGAAGGATTTTGCCGGCAAGGCCGCGCGCCACGGTCTGTGGGAAGCCATTCCCGAGGCTTTAGGGTCGGCCGTGGGCCTTAAAATTATTACCGCTCCGCTGAAAAAGATCGTGGGCAAATCGCTGGCCCTGCGCATCGGGGGCAAACTTACAGCCCTGTACGGCGAAGAGCTGGCCACGGAAACGATTACCGAGATGGGGCAGCAGCAGGTACGCCACGAAGCCGGGCTGCCGGGCGGCAAGGAGACGGACTGGACCAGCGGCGAAGACTGGCTGCAGGCACTTAAAGCGATTGCGCCCCAGACGTTTCTTTTGACCACGGTGATGGGCGGTACGGTGGGTGCCGGCAGCCATGTTTATACCAAAAAAATCGACGAACCCCGCACCTCCACAATGGTCCAGGCGGCCGTGGCCGAGGACCGCATACAAGACATCCCGGATGATCATCTGGATAACATTTACGCCCAGGCCTCGGATCTTTCTAAAAAACGCAAAGACGACAGCGGGCTTGCGGGTGCCGTAGCCAGCCTTGAAGAAGAGCTGCAGCGCCGCAAGGACATCCGGCGCAAACCACCGGCCGCGACCGGCATGCCGAGTGCCGGCGATGCCGTCAAAGACGTAGCCCAGGAACCGGTGCGCCAGGCCCAGGAGAAAGAGCGCAGCGACCAGGCCCGCAAGGATAAAATCGAAGGCGAGGCCGAAGAGATGCTGTCGGGGATCCTGGCTGAGGAAGAGGCCATGCAGGAGGAGCTGGACGCCCAGGCGGAGGAAGAGGCTGAGGTTGCCGCGGCGGAGCCAATCTTGCCTGAGACAGAACCGGCAGCGGAGTCCCAGCCTTCGCCCGGAATAGTGCCCGCCGATAACCAGTGGTCCATGACGCCGGGGGATATCGTCACTGAATGGCATGCGGCGATGGAGTATGTGGGGTCTATAGAACAGCAAAACGCACCCCGGATACAGGCACTGAAAGATGAATTGAAAGGGATGAAGGGTCAGCGCGGCAAAGAACACACGGCGCGGCGCAAGGAGATAAACCAGGAGGTCGAGAGTCTTGGCGCAGTTCACAGGAGTGTTCACGCGCATTATGATAACGGATTTATTGACGAAGGTCTGAAATTGAGAGAACAGGCTGAAGCCCGGGCGCGGGAGCGCGGTCTTGAGGATGAAGAAAGCCTGGTGGATTTTCTGGACGAATTTACGATGGAAATATCCGGCCAGCGCCCATACATCGAGTATAACTATAACATACCGGTTGAACAAATATTCGAGCAAGTTCTGCAGGACTACCTGGGAGCGCCCGCCGTTGCGGCCGAAGGTACAGGGGTAGCTACCGAGGCCGCGGCGGCGGAAACGCCCGAGGCCGATCAGCCGGAACAAGTTTTTCAGGCCGAAGTAGTGTCATCCTCCCCCGGTCCGCCCGGCAAATGGGATACGGTAATTAGGATCAAGGGTCGCAAGAAGAAAGGCTGGCAGCAGCTGCACAAGTCTAAGGATCTTCACTTTACCCAGTCGTCGCGTGGCGCTCGGGCCGAAGACGGTACCTATGAGTCTTTTCTGGTGGACCCCAAACTCAATATCGTAGTGCATCTGTCCGGCTACACCGACCAGGATGAGGCAAAGAACGATGCTCACGCAGTAGACATGGGTCAGAGCAACCTGACGGTTGAGGGCCTTGAGAAGAAAAAGAAGTCGGCAGTGGAGGTAATGACCGGGGTTAAGTCAAAAGCAAAAAAAGGAACGCCCGGGGAGCGCGAGGCCGAATATAAAGATAAGGAACTTTGGGAATTTACCCTGGATGATTTTGTGCGGATAAAGCCTGTGGACAAATTCCGGGGAGTAATGACAAAAGATGATTTCTGGCGCGGCCTTCACAGCGAGTCGGTGCGGCAGGCGTTTGAGCAGGGTGATGCGGTCCCGGCGGAAGTTTTGAAAGACTATCCGGACTTAACGAAGCCGAAGCGCGAAAAGGGTCCCGAGACCAAAAAAGAAAAGGCGCTGCGTGAATACCAGGAGTATGTGGCCGGGTTGACGGATGCGGAAAGGGAAGCTGCAGGCGATCTGGTTATTGAGCATCCGGCGTTTGCGCTGCAGCAAAAGCAAAAGATTGAAAAGAAGCTGGCGGAAAAAGCTGAAAAGCCAACTAAAACAGCGGTGGAGGTTGTTACCGGTGTGAAGGTTAAAGAGAAAAAAGAGCCTGTTGCGGAGCAGGCTGAAGAATCCAATAAAATTATTCCATTTAAAGAAAGGCCGGGTACCGAAAAGAGAAAAATTGAGGCATATAATAAAAAAATGGATTCTGAAGAATGGGTGAAGGCTTATGAGAACGAAAAAGATATGGAGCACTTTACTAAAGACGAGGGACATTCACCGCTTGCAGATGAATTGTTAAGAGACCTGGAAAGAGACGGGCTAAAAAAGGATGCCGCAATTCTTGAAATCGGTAGCGGCCAGGGCCGTGATTCGATTTACCTTGCTAAAAAAGGTCATGTTGTCAATGGAATAGACGTTTCCGGTAAGGCTGTAAATATTGCCAACGAGACAGCAAAAGGTCAGACGGCAACCTTTGAAGTTGGAGATGCTGAAAATCTTTATCAATTTGAAAATGAGAGTCAGGATGCTGTTTATTCAGTTGCCGCCCTACATGGAACCCCTATTAAGTTTACACTTAAGGAGATTTTCAGGGTTTTAAAACCAGGCGGGCAAGCAAAGCTGTTTCTCTATACGAAAACAAAAACCGGTGAAAAATGGGTGTCGTATTGGACTCCTGGGGAAATCAAACAATACGCCGAGGAAAATGGATTTAAAATTGAGAAATTCAGGGAAGGGCATGATAGCGAACCCGTAGAGATTCCGGGTGTCTCCGGTAAGGTGGAACAAGAAACGCACCTTGTTGTAACGACATTAAGAAAACCCAAGGCAAAAGAAAAAGTGCCCACTTTGGAGGAGGGCATTGAATTTCTGGGTGAAGACGAGCTGCGCAAGAAGATAGGGCAGTTTGTAGATTATCGATCTGATTTGCATAATGAAAGAACAGATAAGTTTAAGGCTGCAAAAAAATGGGATGAACTCAAGGCGGAAAATAAAAAAACCTCGGCGATTCTGGCAATGGATAAGATTGCAAATCGTACCTATAAAGGGATGCTGGAAAAGTTGCGGGCGCTGCCTAAATGGATCCGGGCGGATTTTAGTCAATATTTAAGTCTGTTTCCGCAAGAAGCCCCGGAAGCCAAGGTAAAACCCACCGCCGGAATAACAACCGATGATCTGCTGGCCGAGTGGGATAAGCAGGCTGCGGAGATGGATAAAAAGCCCGAAAAAGCACCTGTAACATACTCTGTAGGCGACGAGGTAGCATTTTTTAGCAGGAAAGATAATGCCATGTTGCGTGGCTATGTCGAAAGAGTTGTGCCGCCTGATGGGAAAATGTTGTCTATTCGTGGCGTAAACGGGTTGACCTATGATGTTAATTCGGCGGACCCTGACAACGCTGTAAGCCTGGTAGAAGCCGCAAAGCCCCAAAAAGCGGCACCTAAAAAGAAAGCCGATATTGATGAAAAGTTGACAAAACCTGCAAAAAAGGTTATTTTAAAGGCAAAAGCCAAGGAAACAACTGATCACATAAAAAGCGCCTTTGCGGGCCTTAAAAAGATCAACGATATTTTTGGCGAAGAAGGTGCGGTCGGAGACCTGGACCCGAAGAAATGGGAGCAGATCAGGCCGATACTGCACGAAGTTTGGGACGATCTGATGGCGGCCGGGAAGTCGGCCAAAGAATTTGTGGCCATCGTCCTAAAGGAACTAAAGCCCAGCGGCCGACCGTATTTCGAGAAATGGGCCAGAGAGGAGTTAGAGGCCGCAAAGAGTCGTACCAGCGGAAAGGAGGTTCAAGATGAACATTCCGCAGATGGCAGCACAAGCAAGAGACCACTGGCAGAGGATCAATCCGGAGATATATCAGCAGATGGTCGAGGACCAGGCGCTCGAAAAGGAGAGCGAAGCGGCGGCGAATCTGACGATAAGGGAGATGGAGACCTTGATGCTGACAGGGACGACGGAACAAGAAGCCTGGCAGGAGAGCCGCCACCTATTCATATTCAGGACGGCGAGCCAGATGGAGGAGGACTACCAGCCGGACCGCCGCCGGGAGAAGTAGACCAAACAACGCCGGCCAGCGAACCCCGAACTATTACGTTGTCCGGGAACAATCCCGGAAACTATCGAATAACCGCCGAAGATGATATTGGAGGCGGCACCCGCGGCCAAAAGATTGACCGCAACATGACGGCAATCCGCCTTGTTAAGAAGTTGGTCGAGGAGGGCCGTTACCCCACCAAGGCAGAACAATCCGTCCTGGCAAAGTATGTCGGCTGGGGCGGCCTTAAAAAAGTTTGGGACAAAACCGGCAAGGCACCACAAGACATTCGGGCGAGAGAAGAACTCGAACAGGTCCTTACCAAAGACGAATACCTTCAAGCGTTCCTGTCTATTACCGATGCCCACTATACCAGCCCTGAAATAATCAGCAGCATATACGATGTGCTGAAGCATATGGGTTTCGGGGGCGGCAACGTCCTTGAGCCGACCTACGGCGTGGGCAGTTTTATCGGGATGATGCCGGCGGACCTGTCTGCATCATCAAAGTGGTACGGTTCTGAACTTGACCCCATAACCGCCAAAATAGGACAATTCCTCTATCCGGATGCGCAGCTGATTGAATCCGGCTTCCAGGTTGCAGAATTCCCCTATGGCAAATTTGATATTGCCATAGGAAACCCGCCCTTTGGTGATCTTCGCATTGCCGATACTAATAAAAACAGATCAGCTATCAACCGGTTCAAGATTCACAACTATGTGATTACTAAAGAAGGCATGCACTTGAAACCCGGTGGGATCCTGGCAAACGTCGTAACAACTCGTTTTCTTGACACAGCAAACCCCGAGGCACGATCCTTTCTTGCTAAAAACTTCAAATTCCTTGGCGCTATTCGGTTGCCTAACGATGCGTTTGCGAAAACTGCCGGAACACAAGTTTCCACTGATCTTATATTTTTACAGAAACTTATGCCGGGAGAAAAGGCTGAACCTAATGCTGATTGGCTTGCCACCGGCGCAACGATGAAAAACTCCACAGGCGAGACCGTCACCCTAAACAAGTATTTTGCCAACAATCCCGACATGATGTTAGGTGAGCCCTCTATGAAGGGGACCATGTACGGCGATAAAGAAGAGTTTACATTAAACAGACGAGAGGGCGACGACGTGGCCTCTCTTGTCCAGAGCCTTATTAAAAACCAACTGGCCGGCATAAAGGACGTTGTCAAAAAATCTACCGACAGATCGGATGCTGCGGCCATATCGCTTGAAATCAACAGAGAGGATGTTGGGGTAGGCGGATTTTATGAGGAAGGCGGCAAGATTTATATACGCGGCGACGATGACAGTTACGGCAATCCCACTTATGCGGTTTTGACTCCGGAAACGCAATGGACGGCCAAGACGGTATTGGGCAGCAAAAGATATGCCAGGATCAAAGGCATGCTTAGGCTTAGGGCAAAAACATACAAGCTGGTCGAGGCAGAACGCTTTGGCTTGCCGGGCATAGAGCGACTTAGGAAAGAATTAAACAAAGCATATAATATTTTTGTAAGAAAACACGGTTTTCTTAGTGGTCCCGGGAATTTCCGGCTGATGGCCGATGATATCAAAATTGAGTTTGGGCTGGAGTCGAGTTATAAAAAAGAGATTACAAAGACGAGGGCGCAGGCGTTGGGCATAAAGCCCATGGCAGCCACGGCCGAGAAAGCCGCCATTTTGAAACAGAGGATATTTTTTCCTGACAAGGAAATAACCTATGCCAAGGATGCCGCTGACGGTTACAGCATATCCCTGACGCAAAGAGGGCGCCTGGACGTTGATTATATTGCAAAGCTAACCGGAGGAAAGGTTGACGACATTACAGCCGAATTGTCGGATCTCGGGCTGGTCTTTCAGGACCCGGAGACCGGTACGTGGATACAGGAAGACGAATACCTATCCGGAAATGTTAAGGCAAAATACAAGGCTGCCGTTGAAAAAGGCCTGGAGAAAAACGCGGCGGCATTAAAGAAAGTCTTTCCGAAGGACAAGCACGCCGACAACATTTATGCAGCCGTGGGGGCAACATGGATGCCTAAAAGCGTTTATGATGCGTTCGGAGAATTTATAGGCATTAGTGGCGCCTCCATAACGATTTCTCACGATACAGGCAAGGTTTTTGTTGCCAGGGGTGTCAGCGCTCAGAATGATGTAAACGTGGAGTGGCAGAACCAAGACTATGGTGTTGAGCAATTATATAACGCGGCATTACAGAAAAAGACGCTGGTTGCTTATGACGGATCCGGAGACAACAGGGAGGTAAACAGGGAGAGGACGAAAGGGCTTGCAGTTATTGTAAAGTCATTAAGAAACACTTTTGCAGACTGGTTGTTTGCGGACAAAGCCCGATCAGACCTGGTTGTCAAAGAATTTAATGACAAGCAAAATACCCATGCAAAGCGAAAATATTCAGGAAAACACCTCCGGATCGTGGGGGCGTCTCCGGCTGTCGATTTGCGAAAAACCCAGATGGACGCGGCGTGGAGAATGATTCAATCTCCCATTGTTTTGCTGGACCATACCGTTGGCGCCGGAAAAACTTTCACTATTATCGCCGGCATTATGGAAAGGGTCAGGATGGGATTAACCAACAAGGCGCTGGTTGTAGTCCCTAATCATATCGTGGGGCAGTGGGCATCTGACTGGATGAAACTGTATCCCGGTGCCAACATTCTGGCGGCAACAAACAAAGATTTCTCAAAACAAAATAGACGCCGGCTATTTTCAAGGATTACCGCCGGCAAACACGATGCTGTGATTGTCGGCCATTCGTCGTTTGGGTTTATTCCTATCGAGCGCGAGTCGATACGCACCCTGGTCCAAGAGGAAGTTTCCCACCTCCAGCGGGCTGAGGCGGAAGCCCGCGCCGCCGGTGAAAAAAGAACGGCCAGCGGATTGGCGAAACGAATACAAAAGAAACGGGAACGCATTGTCGAGTTGATGAACAAGCCGCGGGACAATGTTACCCATTTCGAGCAGATGGGCATAGACTATCTGGTTGTTGATGAATCCCAAGAGTTTAAAAATCTCGAATATTCCAGCGCAATGCAGAATGTGACCGGGATGGGAAACCCGACCGGGTCCAAGCGCGCCTTTGACCTTTATTCAAAAATCCGCTGGCTTAACACCCAAAAGAATTTTGGCATCACATTTGCAACCGGGACCCCGATAAGCAACTCGCTGGTAGAGATGTATGCACTACTTAGATATCTTAACCGCCAGGGGCTGATTGACAGGAGGTTAGAGGCCTTCGATGCCTGGGCCGGCGCATACGCAGTTACGGAAAATGTAATTGAATACACGGCTTCGCAACGCCTGAAAGACCGTGTGGTCATGACAACCTTTAAGAACGCCAACCAGCTGCTGCAACTATATGAAGAGTTTGCAGATTCCGTAACAATGCCGGACCTGAAACGGATATATGCGGAGCAGGTCCGGGAGTCCAATCGGTTGACCGGAAGAAAAGACAGGGAGGCTTTTCCCGTACCCAAGGTAAAAAAAGGTGAACGTCAACTTAACATCGGGGATCCTGACGCCGGACAAGTTGAATATACCGACTACCTTGTCGCCAGGGCGTTGCGGTTAGAGGAGCTGGGAAGAGAGAACGACCCAAGGGTTGACAATCATTTATGGCTGATGAGCGATGCCCGCAAGATGGCCCTGGACATCCGGCTGGTTGATCCCACGGCCAGGCCCGGTAAAAACAACAAAATTAAGCGGGCAGCTAAAAAAATAAAAGCAACCTACCTTAAGTGGAACGCCGAAAAAGGAACGCAGCTTGTATTTTGTGATTTGTCCACGCCGCTACAGGCGTCACTCGGAGGGGCAAAGAAATTTATTAAGGCAGCGTCAAAGATTGCCAGGGTGGACAAAGACGCGGCTATACAGAGCATGCTGGATGGGATGGAGTCATACTGGGACAGGTGGAAATACCTTTCCCATAGAATTGAAGCAGAAATAGAGGCCATATCCGAATCGAGCAAAGCAGAGACAGACGCTTTCAGGGTGCGCCGGGAGTCGCTTGAAAATTTCCTTAACACAAAAGCAACCGACGCCGACACGGCTGTGCTAACTACCGCAGATTCTAACTTTTCAGTGTATGATGATCTCAAGGCCACTCTTATCAGGAGGGGTATCCCTGCAGGCGAAATACGGTTTATCCACGAAGCAAACACCCCGACGCAAAAAGACGAGCTTTTCGGCATGGTAAATGCCGGTGCTGTCCGGGTTCTGATCGGATCTACTCCGAAAATGGGCGCCGGAACGAACGTCCAGGAGCGCGTGGTCGGAGAGATCCATATGGATGCCCCCTGGAGGCCGTCGGACGTAGAGCAGCGCGAGGGGCGTATTGTCAGGCAAGGCAACATGCTTTATGATCGGGATCCCGATGGCTTTGAGGTTGAGATAACCGCCTTTTCAACCAGCAAGACCTTTGACGCCGTTATGTGGCAAATCCTGGCCCGCAAACAGGGGATGCTCGATGATTTTAGAAATGGGAGCGATACCGTTGAAGATAGGGCCAACGACTCTGCCAGTTATGCCGATTTCATGGCCGAGACAACGGGCAACCCGGCGTTTAAGGAAAAGTTTAAGTTAGAAGAGGAGGTTGAGGAGTTGTCGGCGGTTCAACGCCGGGTACAAACGCGGCGTTTTTCTGCGGAGCAAAGCCTGGCTTGGAGTGAGGACCGTCGCGCGGAAAGCAAGGCTGATATTGAGCGGTGGGAAAAGGTTGATAAAAAACTCGAAGGAACCAAGGGGGATACATTCACCTTTGAGGGTAATGAATATGTTAATGATATCGACGAAGCTGAAGATAAAGAACGAGCCAGGATCAAAGCCCTCAATGATGCAGCCGCCGAAGAACACGCGCCGATAAAGGCCAAGGTTGATGAGGAAATTGAACGGATATGGGAGGAGGCGCAGAAAGGCTTAACAGCGGAAGAGCTTGACGACACCACGAAGATTGACGACCTCCGAAAGGAGACGCAGAAGGAGTACAGGCGTCTTTTAAAAGCGGCCGGCATTAAAGAGCATCCGAAAACAAGCCAATATGATCGTAATAAAATAGCCAAAAAAGAGCCTGCCGGCGCGACCGCTGGAGCCGTTAACATCCTGAAGGAAATTAAGGTCCTGGCAGGAGAATCAGACGGCGTTGTAGATTTTCAGGTTGGAGATGTTGATGTAAGGGTCAGCGTAGAGCTAACTGACAGAAAAAAGAAAGAATCCGATTTTAAGTTTTATGTTGATGATGTTTATGTTGATGCAAAGCATGATTCGACTACGTTCTTTTTTCACGACCTTGAGAATCTTCTGTCCGGCGGAAAAATTCGCTCAATCTTAAAACAAAAAATACAGAGCGCCAAGTCCAGCATAGCCTATTACGAAAGATCGGATGTTGAATCAAGACGGACGCTTGAAAGGCTGCAATTCAAAGACGACGAAAAACTGGCTGCCAAAAGAAAGCGGTATGATGAAGTTGTGGGGGAAGTGAATGCCTTGGAAGCGCAGATGGCGGCAGACAGGGAAGAAAAAATAAATAAATATATCGCTGCAGATGTCGAGCGGTTTGGTGACGGGTCCGGGTATTTCAGGTCGTCGTCTGGAGAGGCTGCGCAGGTTGAGAGGACTGGCCTAAGCCCGGATGATGCTAAAAGCCCAGCATCCGGCCCGGAACTGACTGAAAGCCAGGTGGAGGAGAAAAGGAAAAAGCTGCTGGCAGATCTTAGAAAGGATGTTGCCAAGCTGTTTGAGATGGAAGAGGGTGATGTTTTTGCGGACGAGGACGAGGAGATAAAGCCCTCTGTGGCGGCCATCATCGATTATGCGAAGACGGAAGCCGAAGGCCGCGTTGATGAATATGAGATTGAAGAAGAAGAGATGCTCGATGCGCTTGACGAGCTGAAGGAAAACTACCTTTTTAAAGAGCATGCCCTGGATTACCCGCGGGTGATCGGGGGGCATCCGCAGTTTGCCCTGGGTAAAAAAGGGGGCAAGGTTCTTCCGGGATCCCTGCTGCCGCTCAAAGAGATCCAGGCCATGTTTCCGGGGCAGGTCGTGGGGCTTGCGGCGGACGGGTCCGGGGCTGTATGGGTGCGGACCAAATCGGGCCACGGCCTGCTTATAAAGTCCGTGCGGAAGATCGAGCCAAAAGACAAAGAGGAGGCAGGGCTTTTTCAGGAAGCCTTAGATGCTGCGTACGGGGAGATGGAGCAGGATGGCCGAATGATTTCCGGGCGGTACCAAGAGGGCGAGATTGTGCTGCAGCGCGACCTGGCCGATCGGTGGACCCTGGCGCATGAGAGCGTGCACTGGATGGAGGATGCCGGCATCCTTACCAACAGAGATATTGCCGCGCTGAAGACCCGGATCCGGCAGCTGCACAAAAACAACAAATTTACGACCGAAAATCCGGACGATATCGGCGGCAAAGAGGACCGCGCGGTCTACATTGCGCAGGAATTGGAGCGCAGGGCGCAGCACAAGGGCGATATCAGGCGCATCCTGAATAAAGTATGGGATTGGGTGCAGGGACTGATAAACCTGGTAAAACGGACCGGCGGCGGCGTTGTGAGGGATGTTGAGAGCGGGGCCGTGTATGAGAAGGCGCAGTTGCAAAAAGAAGTGCCTGCTGTTATTCGCCAGTCCCCCGTTTATCCATTATATGCTCTGGTCCGGCAAGAGCAGCCGCCCAGCGGTACGGAAGTTGCGCGGGATGTGGCCGAGGATCGATCCTTTGTAAACCGCATTTTTGAATTGAGCAACACGGCGGTGCACAATGTCAGCACGGCCGTAACACAACTTCAGCGGCGGGTGCAGGAGCTGGCCGGTGCGCCCAGTCGCAAGAAGATACACCTGGGGATCGGGTACCATCCCAAACTGAAGCGCTCGCGGGCCTCGGACCAGCTGGACCGGGCCATGTTGTTGTGGCGCGACATGCAGGCGGACCCGGACAAATTGGACGAGTTTCGCACCTGGGCGGAAAGCGGCCTGGCCGACGGCAGCATAAAAGAAGAATTCGGGGGTGAATTTGTTCTGTACGTCAAGAAGGTGCTGAAGGATCTGGCTGTAGTCGAGAATCTTACCGATGAGCAAAAAGCGTTTACCGAGGAGATGGGCGAGCGTTTCGACGATGCGTTTGCGGTGGCCAAGAGGAGCAAGATTATCCGAACCCACCGGGACAATTATGTGCGCCGGCTGTGGAAGCTGCCGGAGGGCAAAGAGGACCAGTACTCCGGATCGGGGCCCGGCTACGGCTTTAAGACCTACACCACGGCAGCCAAGCAGCGCACTTTTGAGACCGTATTCGAAGGAATTATGAACGGCTACCAGCTGCGGGTGGAGGGGCTTACCGGCAGTTATGCGCGTTACATGACCGAGCTGGCCACGGTGATGGCCAACAAGGCTTTTATCGCCCGGGGTGTGGCCACAAAGGACGCCGACGGCAACGCCCTTTTTACCACTAGCAAGAGAGCGGGTTACGCTCCGCTGAAGGCCTCGGGCTTTCAGGTGTGGCGCTGGGCCGGCCACGCGGCAACCGAGGTGCACGTTCCGGAAGAAGACGCCCTGGCGATCAACACGTACGGGCGCAAGTTTTTTGCCACGCCTCCGGAGCGGATCCCGGAGATGTGGGCGGTGTATAAAAAAGAAGAATCGAAGCGGCCGGTGATGGCGTTTTTGTCTGAAAAGGAAGCGCAGGAATATGCCGACGAAGAAGGCTACGAGCGCATCGAGCACCAGCACGCTATGGATGTGAGCGATATGTTCGAAAAGCAGCCGCTGTATGCGCCCACACCGCTGGCCACCATGATCAACAAAATGACGGCCACGGACGAACTGTTTAACACCACGCCGGCAGCCAAGGCGCTGTTAAGATTAAACGCTAGCTTGAAGGGCTGGATTTTGCTTTCGAGCTTTTTCCATCACCTGGCCGGTGCGCGCTCATGGATCTTCGGCGTACGGCATGGCTGGAAAAATGTCAACCCGGTCAAGGCGTATAAGGCAGGCCTGGACAAGATCGAGGATCTGCACCCGCTGATAGAGTTAGGGGTTAAAAACGGGCTCACCCTGGGCGAGCTGCAGGACTGGGCCGAGCACGAGCTGCGCGAGAGCAAGGGGCTTGTCGAGACCCTGGCCGGCCGGCTGGGGCTGGAAAAGGTTGCAGGTGCCATCGAGACCGGGCGGTTTTATAGGGAGAGGTTTACCGATTCTTTGTTTAAGAAGTTTTTCGCGGGACTCAAGGCCGAGGCCTTTGTGGTGGAATATACCCACGAGCTGCAGAAGGCCAATGAAAAGCACAGCGCCGGAGTGGCCGAGGCGCCGGATCCGGATGCGATCGCCGAGCGCGTGGCGCGGCTGATCAATGCCGACTTCGGCGGGCTGCACTTAGGGCGCATGGGCCGCAACCCAACCTTGCAGAAAATGGCGCGGCTGCTTTTGTTAGCGCCGGACTGGACCGAGAGTAACTTCAGGACGGTCTCGGGCATGATCCCGGGGTTGAACCAGGCCATCGATCGGCTGATAGGCAATGTGCCCGGTCCCGAGGGGATGGAGACGATCTACCGGCACTTCTGGGGTCGGGTGATACTGCGGATCGCGTTTATGACCATCATGGCCCAGGTGCTGTTAAACGGCTCGGACGAAACCGAGGAATTTTTAAACGAGCAGATGATGAGCAACCGCTTTAACAAGCTGCGCTGGACCGAGATCGATATCACAAAGCTTTACGGGATGCTGGGAGTTGACACCGAGGGCCGGCGCAAGACCTTTTCCATCGGCGGGCACTTTTTCGATCCATTGAAGCTGATCGATCCCTGGCGGCTGATCAAGGCCAAGGGTTCGCCGGCTACGCGCGTAGCCGGGGCGGTGATGAGCGGGTCGGACTGGGCCGGCCGGCCGTTTACAGGCGCGCGCGAGCTTGCGGCCACCAAAAAGACCGTAAAAAAATCGGCGTACCAGGAAACAGAGGGCGCTTTTGACCGGCTGCCGGCGACAGTGGTCAACCAGGTTACCAACATGCAGCCGATCCAGGTGGCGCATTTAATCCGGTATATGCAGGGTGAGGAGGACGGTCTAACGGCCTTGATGCACTCTATGGGCGCGGCCACGCATACGGCGTTTCGCCCCAGGATCGAAACACCGGTGATTCGCAAAAAGACCGGCCCGGATCCGGTCTACAACGCTATTTCGGACCTGGTTAACCGCGACGTGCTTAAAATGGGCCCGCCCAGCAAAAGCGTGGTGATAAACGGCATATCAACGCGCATGACGCCGGCGCAGTATTATGAATACATGGAAAAATCGAGCGCGATCGTGCGGCGCAAGCTTGCCGGAGAGGTTCGCGGCGGCGGCTGGCAGAAGATGTCGGACCGGCGGCGTATCAAATTAATAAACAGTGTGGTCCGGAATGCGCGGCGCAGAATTCGCGGGCGGATTAAAAAACAGATGTCTAAACGCCGCAAAGCGGCATAGGGGTTCAGGGTTCAGCGTTCAGGGTTCAGCGTTCAGGGTTCAGCGTTCAGGGTTAACGCTTCGCGTTTTTTAACTAAACCATTGATTCCAAAGGAGGGCAGCATGAAAAAGAAGTATGTTAAACCCAAATATGAATTAGTCAAAAAAATGACATTTATGTTTGATGGTATAAAGAAGGGGGCTAAGCATGCGTGCAGACAGTGTTCATCGTGCCATGGATGTCGATAGAGTACAGGAGAGTTGTTTAATTGAGATTGCAGATGCGTTAGATAAAGCACATCGTTATGGAGCAGCCGAAGATGTAACTGAGGGTAGGCGATGGATTAAGATCTCTGATACACTGGCAAAAGATATGTCGAAAAGGTTAAGAGCTTGCGAGGCTGAGAGGCATCACATAAAGATTGATTGTTAGCAGTAGTGGGGTGACTATTTAACGATATTTAGGAGGGATATTATGCTGCAGCTCAGCTCATATATCGTACTGGCGCTGGTGGGGATCCTGGTGGCGTGGAAATACAACAACAAGCCGTATGTGACCGCTAAAAACTTTTTGCTGGCCGTGGCCGGCTACGGCCTTGTCGGGGTTTGGATCCTGACGGACCGCACGGTTTATCTTGATCCGGGCTTTGTTAAGCTTGTGGGTGTATTGTTTGCCTGGTGGACGCTGTGCACGCTGCTGGCACCTTCTCCTCGCAGAGCGCTACGGCGCCAGGTGCTTTTTATGATATCGGCCTGCTTTGGCTTGTTTCTGGTGCAAGGCGCCAGCGTGCGTACGGGCGAGATCCTGCTGACGGCCGCGGCTTTGATTAACAGTGTCTATTTTATCGGCCAGAAGCATTGGGGCTGGAAGCTGTTTAAGCGGGTGAAGGGGCAAGCCGGCTTTATCGGTAATACCAACTGGCTGGGGGCGTATCTAATGCCGCATGTGTTTATAGCGCTGCACCTGGCCGGAGACAGCCGGGCCTGGTTGGCGGCGGGTGCGGTTATTTTGTATGCGCTGTGGCTTGCGCGCAGCCGGGCGGCGTTTGTGGGACTTGTGGCCGGGTGGGTGTATTTGTATTATGCCGGCGCAGGCCCCGGTCTGCCGATATGGTTTATAGCCTTATGGTGCGGGGCACTACTGGCGTTTTGCCTGCAACGCCGTATGTTTGCGGCCGGATCGCTCCGGCAACGCTGGAGTGGTTGGAAAATGGCCCTGGTGCAGATTAAAAAAACACCGCTGTTCGGGCTGGGGTTTGACGGCATGCGGGTGCAGGTGCCGTACCTGCAGCGGGATATCAATAATCGAAACGGCGGCAAGCTGCTGAAAAAAAACCCCGGGCACACCCCGGTCATGCAGCTGGTGCACAATGATTATCTTCAGCATGTTTTAGACAACGGCATTCTCGGGCTTATTATTATCTGTGCCGTGATCTTTTATGTCCTGGCAGCTGGTTGGCGATCGCCCGCGCCCGGGGTGGCGGTCTTTGTCGCGGCCCTGGTCGGCCTGCTGGCCAACGGGATTTTTTTTCACACCTTTCACATTACCGTGACCAATTTTATATTCTGGTACCTGATCGGTGCGCTTGCGCCCAAGGCCGCACCCTGGACCTTTGAATTGTCAGGTTTTGCCCTGGCCCTGTATGCGGCGGCCGGAGTGTTGGTTTATATGACGGCTGTACGCTGGATGGTCAGAGATGCGGCTATATTTCAGTTTTTGCAAAAGGCCGGTAAGGATTTTAAGGCGCTGCAGCCGGCGCTGCGTGCGGATCCCTACGGGTCGCTGGTCAATACATATGCGGTCCAATACTTTCACAATGTTGTTCAGGATCCTGTCGAGGCCTATCAATACGCTGTGCGGGCTATAGAGCATTACGACGGCGAGGTGTGTTTGTGGGAATTGTGGACCAATCGGGGCAACGTATCATTTTTTAACGGGTCTTTTACCCTGGCCAAACGATGCTACGAAGCTGCGCTGTCGTTTTTGCCGTATTACGCCAATGCCCAGGTGGGCCTTGAACATTTAAAAAAAGTGGAAAAGAGGCTGAAAACGGTTGACACAACTTAAATAACTTGAAATAATTGGTGAAAATCAGCACCGAAGTAAAAAAGGCCTCTCTCCGGCGCCAGGCCCGAGAGAGGCCTTTTTTTATGCACACTAACCCAACTTAACCAAACAAAGGAGGTGCCCTGCCATGATAAACTCGCAGACCATCCAACATCCCTTTTCCCGCGCCGACTTGAACATGGAAGTCGCCTACGACAGCGACAACAATCCGCTTTATGTCGGCTATGCGGCTCCCGGGGTCGCCACGTCCACCGCCGGCTGGCAGATTTGCAAATGCACCTATGATGCCAATGGTAATCTGGACGACCGGAAATTTGCCGACGGCGTCAATGACTATGAAAAGGTGTGGGACGACCGGGCAACCTATGCTTATACGGCTTAATTCGGAGGTGGGTTATGAAACAAATCCTTAACCCCTGGACGGGGGAACCTAATCTGGTCGAAGATCGGCGGGCGATTACCAAAAACGGTGACGCCACCTTGACCGCGGTGGAGTGCATGGGCCGGATCATATATGTGACGACCGGGGCCACAATTACGCTGCCGGCTGTGTTTCCGGACATGCTGGTGCCCATTCAAGCAACCGCAGCAGCGGTGGTGCATGTGGATCCGGACGATGTCGACCGGTTGGTCTTAAACGGCACGGCCCTGGCTGACGGTAATAAAATTTCTTCCAGCGGCACGGCCGGCGATATGATTACGCTGCACGCGGACAGCGTCGATGGTTTGACCAGCGTGGGCCGCTTGGGCACCTGGATAGACGGCGGTTGATCATTGTTGAGTTTGGAGAAGTTATAGGGGGAATCCGGTATGAAAGCTGCGGCAGCTAATCCTGTATATTTGGTGTTTGTGGGCGGGTTGATCACTTTTTGTTTTGGGTTGGTCGGCAAGATTGTTTTTTCCTGGTTAAACGGCCGGCGTACGGCCCGGGTGCCGAGGGCCGGCAACGGCTTTTTGACGCTGTCTGAAATTCAGGCGCACTGCGCCGGCAATCACGGGACCTTCAAGAAGCTGATGAAGGCCGAATTTAAAGCGATACTCATAGAGATCCAGCTGCGGCTTAAGTCCGGTGATGATAAATTTGATACTCTTGAAGGCCGGATTAAAGGCATAGAGGGTACGTTGGAGGCGCAGTCCGGCCTGTTGGGCTCGATTAATAAAAATGTTGATCAGATTGCGAGAAACGGCGCGAATAAGCCGGCAGAGTCGGAGGATTAAATGGCATCAAAAAAAATGACACCCGGCCTCTGGAAAGAGGTTGAACATTTCAGGCCCGACGGTGCGGACAACTGGGGCGATCCGTATAAGATGGAGGCGTCCATTGTCTTTGGCTTGATGGGGTTTCGAAAGTATGTTGGCCGCCCGGTCCACGTACATTGTGGATGGGAGGCTCGCACAACCGGCGGCTGGCACCCTACAGGATGCGGCACCGACGTTCACGTTGAAGGGCTGCATGTGGTGGATATGTATTTAGCGGCAGAACGTTTCGATGAATTTAACGGGATCGGCATATACCCGAACTGGAACAACCCCGGGTTGCACCTGGACACCAGGCCCCATGATAAAACAGCAATTGATTCACGGTGGGCTTGTCTTGAATCCGGCGTTTATGTGCCGCTCGCCTGGAATTTTTTAAAACGGTTATAGGCGGCACAATTAAAAGGGGGAAAATATGAGCTTCGACTGGAAAGCGCTTGTTAGAACCGTTGCTCCGACTATTGGGGTCGTGGTGAGCGGCGGAAATCCTCTGGTTGGGATGGGAATTAAGGCGTTAAGCAACTCTTTGCTGGGGAGAGAGGACGGCACGGAGGATGAAATCAGCGCAGCCTTGGAGCAGGCGTCACCCGAAACTCTCGCAAAACTGAGAGCCGACGACAACAGTTTCAAGATCGAAATGGCCAAAATAGGGCTCAGCAGAGACAAGCTGGCCTTTGACGATGCCGATTCGGCCCGGAAGCGGGAAATGGAGATTAAAGATAATACTCCTGCTATTTTGGCTTATGTCGTTACGGTAATGTTTGCGCTGGCCCTGGGTGGTCTATATTTTGTGGCGATACCGGAGGCTAATAAGGCGACTATTTATCTGATGTTAGGTTCGTTAGGAACGGTTTGGATTGCGGCCATGGCGTATTACCACGGCACCAGTCGTAGCTCGGCACGCAAGGACGACCTGATTAAGTCGCTGAAGTTGGCATAAGCGAGACGGCGTTGACAAATGTCAATCGATGTAAACTTAAGTCAATAATAATTGACAAAAGTGTACCGGGAATTGACAAATGTCAATCAATGTAAACTTAAGTGAAGAATAATTGACATTTTGTAAACCTAAGTTAACAAAAGGATGAAATTTTGCGCAATTTCGGCGATGTTTCATCCTTTTTATTTGGTTATATTAGAGGAAATGAGAGGAAATCGGCGTAAATCAAATATTGTAATTTTGAGGTGTTTTTTTGGTTTTTTGGGCCGTGCGGCGGTGAAAATTAATAAACAGCTGAAATTCAAGGAAATGATGAAAGCCGGCGTGCGCGGATCCGGCGCTGCCGGCAGCTCATGGCACCGCATCGATGATCAGCTGCAGGCGCTGGGGCGCTGCCTGTAATCGGGTGTAACCGGGGATAATTGGGAATTAGTTTTTTTACGGTCCGGAGGGCCGGCATGATAGTTTAATTAGATCATTGTCGAAGATCCCGGCGCAAATCCTCGATGGTATATTTTCCTGGCTGCGAGGAATTCTCTTTGCTCACAGTATGGATGTTTTTTATAATCCCCTTTTCGTCTTGCACATAACCCACAAAGTATTGGCCGCAATCATAAACCGTCCATTTATTCCTGAACTCCACTTCGCATCTGTTGGCTACGGATGCAGATGCCGCGGCCAGATCGAAAGATTTTTTGTTTAACCACCTGGTGGTGTCTTTGCATGCGAGGCACATTCCGAAGATCAATAATGTTACAAGAAAGTTTTTCATCTATAAAAAATCCTTAACAGGTTACATTTGGCAGCAGAAGTCTCGGCAGGGACGCTCGCAATGCCCGTCAAGACGAATCCGCTTCTTTCCAGGCAGGAGGTTCTCTCCCCAGCTTTTCGAGTTTTTCGAGTCGGTCCCTTCGTTCCTGTATATCGTCGTTGAGCTTTTCAATCTGTTCGTTTTTAACGCCCTCGACCTTTATGGCTCGATGGAAGGCCCTGATGTTGTGGATTAAGGCGGTTTTGTAAGGCGTATCGGATCTTAAAATATTAAATGTCTGTCCAATGAGGGTATATTCTTCATCCTCCATATCCATTTTGTGCGGCTGCCAGTCGCCGTGGAGATCATATTTGTTTTTCGGTGTGGATATTTGTGGTTGGCCGGACAACTCGCTATCTTCAACTACCCTCGACCACGCGGCCTTGGTAAGGTTGCGCTGTTTCAAATAAGATGGTTTTTTTTTGCCGCTTAGAATTTCGCTTAAAAAAGATAAGGATATTCCAGCCTCGTCGGCCAAGACATTCAACTGCCTATCCCAATGCTTCTTAGTGACAGATACAAGCGATTGCAAGTATTTGTTGTAATCAGGCCCAAATTTATTGGCAACGTCTATTGGTTCCATAAAACATAAATAGCCGTAAGTAGAATGGATTACAAATTAATAAAATTCGCATATTGTGAAATATGAGTTGACATTTCGCTTTTGGCGAAATAAAAACAATGCATGCAAGGCTTAAGGCAAAACAAAATAGCTGAAAAAGCAGAAATAAGTGACTCCTTTTTGAGCGAAATTATAGCGAATAAAAAAAGACCCGCCTGGTCCACAGCAAAACGGCTTGCCAAAGCGACGGGGACAGAGCCTGATTTATGGCTTGAGGGGTCGTCTAAAGAAATAAAGGAAGCTTTAAACAAATCCTCGTAGGTGAATCGTGAAACAGATCCCGCTTGTGAAAACTGGAGACGTTACAATCCAGGGAAATTTCATTGTTAATCCTTTCGTCGAAAATTCAGGTTCTTTCGAAGCATCCCAGAACGTAAAAATAAGCACTGAAGACAAAAAATGGCTCATCGATATCAGTGAAGCTATATCGCAGGCAACCGGCAACCCTAAATACGGCGCCAGCTCTGTTGGTCGTGAAGCTATAGCCTTTTATCGAAAGTTCTATGGAATCCGCAATAAATTAATCCGGTATGAAAAATCTGTTGTTGCCATGCTGGAGAATCTACCATGATTTTTTTTGACTGTCATGTGCACTTACGTGCATTTTTTAAGCGCTGTTTTTTATTTAACCATCTGAAATCATTTAAGTGCACCAAATGTGCACCTACTTTATCCGAAATAACCTCAAAATGAGGTAAAAATCGGGAAAGTTATAAAAATAACCTCTTAATGAGGTAACGCGAGAACCGAAATAACCTCAAAATGAGGTAAAAACTGGTGAAGATATAAAAATAACCTCTTAATGAGGTAATACGGGAACCGAAATAACCTCAAAATGAGGTAAAAATCAGTGAAGTCATAAAAATAACCTCTTAATGAGGTAAGGCGGATGGGGTTAAAGGTGAGAAAATCAATATCCCAAACAGCGATAGCTCATGCGGCCGCTATAAGCCAAACCCATCTGAATAATATTTTTAAGGACCAGCGCAAGCCGTCCTGGAGAGTGGCAAAACGGCTGGCCAGGGCAACCAGGACGGAGCCGGAGCTGTGGCTGGAGTGCAACGGGGAGCAGATCTGGCGGGCCGTTGTGGAAAAGGTTCCTACTTTAGATGATCTTGTTGTTCTCAATTAAAGAATAAAAAGGCCGGGCGCGGCAACGCCCGGCCGAAACACCACAGCTTATGTTCTCCCACCACAGGATCCGACAAGGCGGTGTTTTGTTTTGTGTACGGGAAAAAACGGGATTTAGCAAGAGGCAAGTATGCCGGCAGACGTAATTGACAAGCTTATCAAGGCAAATATCGAGCTGGATAAATTAAGAAATCTTCCTGTTGAAGAAGTGGCAAGAAACTTGAAGCGCTTTGAAGGTACAGCAAAGCGCATCGCGGACTTAAAGACGGACTTAAATTATCGCCTCGGAGCCATATCGTGAGACGGGGAATCATATACGAGCCCAGCGGGGCTGCCGGAGAATACGCCAAGCTGGCGCTGAATCATTTCAGAGGGTGTACGCACCGCTGCCGGTACTGTTACGGTCCGGGTGTTTTGCGCAAGAGCAAGGGGGACTATTTCAGGGCCGCAGATCCTAAGAAAAAAGTTATAGAGCAGGTGGATAGTAGTTGTGCGGCGCTTTCATGGCGCGGCAATAAAGACGAGATTTTGCTGAATTTCATCGGTGATCCTTATCAGCATGAAGTGGAGGCCCGGGATTTGACGCGGGCGGTTTTATGCCGTCTGATCGATTGGGGCCAGCCGTTTAACATATTGACTAAGGGCGGCACCCGGGCCTGCGGTGATTTTGATCTGCTGGAGAGTTACAGCGCTGTGCGGTTTGGTACGAGCCTGGTGTTCTGGGACCAGGAGAGTGTGGATTACTGGGAGCCGGGTGCGGCGAGCATCAAAAATCGCATCGAGGCGATAGAGAGGGCCAAGGCCATGGGGATCCCCACCTGGGTATCACTGGAACCGGTGATCGATCCGGACCAGGCCCTGCGACTGATAAAAGAGATTCACGGGATAGTGGACCACTGGTGGGTAGGCAAGATCAACCGCTACAAAGCCGCTGAGCGCAAGGTTGACTGGGTTGCATTTACCGCCAGGGTCGAGGGGCTGCTACAACAGCTGGGAGCCAGCTACAATATAAAGAGGAGCTTGAGAGACATTGCCGGAGGTAGAAAAGAGGAAAAGAAGAATGTTGCTCGCGGCGCCGGACCCCAGAGACATAATTGCCGCGTTTAAAAGAGATGAAGCTATAGAGCTGTACCGCAAAGGCAAAATGATCGATCTGCTGGACGAGCTGAATATGTTTTTTAAAATAGACATGGCCATTCTGGAAACGTGGAAGAATTTATTTTCAAAGTATAGGCACGCCGTTTCTGGTGGTGAAGAACGGCAGCCGGGTAATTCTTTACAAGCCAAGGCGGGTATAGGTGAAAAATTTCTGTAAGGGTTGTTTTTTTATAGTGCTGGTCTACGCCGGGGCGCTGTTGGCCGGCAGCGACAGCACAGCCTGGTGGCCGTGGAATACAGTGGCCGGTGTGGTTTTATACGCCGGTGGATGTATAGGGATTGGCCGTATATGAATATCGGGACCGTGGAAAAAGAAGTTAAAAGTCATTTGGCCGCAAGGCTGGGGGAGCATTCTTACAAGCTATGGATCGATCGGCTGCGCTTCGCGACTAAAGGGGACCATATAATATGCTATTGCCCCAATGCCTATACAAAGAACCGGATTCAGGAGAGGTACGGCGATAAGTTGAAAGCAGCCGTGTTGCATGTGACGAACAGCGATCTAAGGCCGCTGTTGGAAGTAGATCCGGAAAGAAAAGCACCTGAGCCCGCTCCTGTTTCGGGCCGCGCCCACCCCCCCCAGTTGGAAATTCCGGGCACGGCGGTCCGGCCGGCGGGGCAATATCTGCGGCCGGACCAAACTTTTGATTCTTTTGTAGTAGGCGACAGCAACGACTTTGCTTTTTCGGCTTCTCTGGCGCTGGCCTCCAGAAAAAGTAAAAACGTCAATGCGCTATTTTTGCTTTCCAAGCACGGCCTGGGGAAAACACACCTGGCGCGATCCATCGGGCATCATGTGATCGCCAAATTTCCCATGGAGAGAGTTTTTTACATTACGGCCGATGATTTTTCCAGTGAAATGGTCAAGTCTTTTCGCGACAACTCCATGGAGCAGTTTAAGGCAAAATACCGCAAGCGGTGCGACGTGCTGATGATTGAAGACGTGCACCAGCTAACCGGCAAAGAGAGAACCCAGACGGAGCTGGCCCTGACCTTCGACCATCTTTATGATGCCGGCAAGAAACTTATATTCTCCAGCTGCTATCTGCCGGCGGATATCCCCAAGTTAAGCGATAAGCTGCGATCGCTCCTCAATGTCGGCATTATTACCCATATTGAAAAGCCCGAATACGGCCACCGAGTCCGGATCCTGGAGCACAAGGCCAAAGCAAACGGGTACAGTGTTCCGGGTGAAATCATCGATTTGCTGGCCGCGGATCTTACCAGAGATATCCGGCAGCTTGAAAGCGGCCTGACCGGTGTTGTGGCCAGAGCATCCTTGACCGGGCAGCCGATCGATCTGGACCTTGCCCAGGGGGTGATAAGCTATATCGCAAAGCGGGGCCGGGAAATCACGCCGAAAGTCATCAAAAAATTTGTTTGCAAACATTTTCAGATAGGTGAGTCAGATATCGTTTCCATAAGACGCAAAAAGCATCTCGTAACGGCCCGCCAGGTGGCCATGTATCTGGCGCGGATCTACACGGACCTTCCCCTGGGGAAAATAGGGGATTGCTTTAATCGCAATCATGCCACGGTGCTATATTCGATTACCTCTGCTGAGCGCCGGATACGCGATGATCGGGAGTTTCGGCGGGCAGTGGAGTATTTAACTCAGAAATTGGAGGGGTGAAAACATTGGAGGTGGAGTATATGCTTTCAGAAGAAGAGCTGAAAACGAATCGAGAGACGCAGAAACACATCGATAAGGTGGAAATGATTCTATGTGCCTTTGCCTCTGCAGTGCTTTGCCGAGCACCCTTCCATGACGAGTCGAAGCTGGAGCGGCCTGAAGTGCAAGTCTTTGCCGAGTATACTCCGAAGTTGCCGGATAGCACCTATGGAAGTGAAGAATATAATCGGTTTGTGGAGGAGATGAAGGAGGCGCTCGATCACCACTATGCCAACAACAGGCATCATCCGCAGCATTTTGAAGACGGTGTTAACGGTATGAACCTCATCGACCTGGTTGAAATGGTGTGTGACTGGAAAGCGGCGTCTCTGCGACACAATGACGGCGATTTTCGGAAAAGCATAGAGATCAGTGCCGAGCGGTTTGGGCTTTCGGATCAGTTAAAGCAAATCATTTTAAATACGGCCGAGTTTCTGGATAGGACAGTCTGAAAAGTAAAGGATTAAGAAGATGAATTGTCATGCAGAGAGAGAGGCGAATCTGCCGAAGGGTAAACCCAAGATAATTGTTTTGTGCGGATCCTCTCGCTTTGTTGACATTATGGCGGTGTGTGCCTGGATTCTTGAACGGGAAGAAAAAGCGATTGTCCTGGGCCTTCACCTTTTGCCGCATTGGTACAGTAAAGACCTTCCAGACGATCATTTGGCAGAGCATGAAGGCGTTGCCGACCAAATGGACGAATTGCATTTGCGGAAGATCGATTTGGCAGCAGATCATGAGGATGGAGAAATATTTGTCGTTAACTATGACGATTATATCGGGGAAAGTACCAAAAATGAAATCGAATATGCGCAGGGTGTGGATGTAAAAATTAAATGGTACACCCATGATCCGATCGGCAGGATTGTTGATGAAATAATTCGTGAGTGGGTTGACAGCCAGAAAAATAAATAAACGGAGGAATTTATTATGGAGCAGCTGGAAAGGGAAATAACAGAACAGCTTAGCTATCTGTTGGAAAGTATGTTGCTGGAAAGCATGGTCGGGCCGATGTCTGCGGAGAAGATGATGCAGATCAAGGTCCGGGCAGCAGAAAAGCTGTTAAACGACAGTAATTTCCAAGCGGGGGTAAACCTTCAGGTTCATGCTTTTATGGAGCATGCGAGGGATTTTTTAAAACGCCCGAAGAACGCGACTCCGCGCGGCGAGTTGAAAGTGCTCGAACAGCCGCAGGAAGAATACTGGATGTTAAGCTGTGTGCTGCCCGGGGATACATTGGGTTCGATGCAATCGACCATCATCCCCGGCTGCCCGATGGCCTGGATGAACGAAAACGCCCGCGGTGCTGTGGTGCTTAACCTGTTTCGATTAACAAAAGATCAGTTTGAGGTGTTGATAAACGCGTAAACAAAAGAAGGAGATAAATCGGTATGAATCTTTTTGCCGGCGCAATTATTGATGTGGCAAGTGAGCAACAGTTGGAGACAGCCAAGGAGCTGGGAGAAAATGTTTCGTATGAAGATAATGACAGGTTCATCGAGGCCTATAAGCTTTACGGTAAATTATATGTGGTAGCGGTACGGCCGATCGGGCCAAAGGAATAAATTGTGGGACCTGCGGGAACATATTATTGGATCGTATTTATGAGCGGCCACGTTCTTTTGTACTGGGTGAGCTATAATTAGATATGAAAAAAGTGAAATTAGAAAAGAAGCCGGGTATCGCAGAAAGAATAATTGAAACGCCCTGGCTGCGGGCGGATGAAGCTGCAGTATACTGCGGCATTTCTAAAAGTAAATTCGGTGAAGTATGCAGCCAGGTCCCGCACGGGCTCAGAGGTGGAAGAACTAAAGTGTGGCATGTGGAAAAACTTGACAACTGGATAAAAGAACACGGGGAGGGAGATCATGTATGAGACGGGTTTAAGGTATGTATTGTACCACGGAGATGCAGACGGCAAGTGCAGCGCGGCGATCGCCGGCATGGACGCAAAGAGAAAGCAAATGGAGGTTGAATACATGGCCGTGCATTATGGCGATAAGCCGCCCTGGGACAGGATCGCAGAGTTGATGGATAGATACCACCCCGGGAGCTTTGAGCTGTGGGTGGTTGATTTCAGTTTTGATCTTGAGACCATGAAAAAGCTTATGAGCATGGTGGGCCGGTCGCATTTTTACTGGTTTGATCACCACAAGACCGCCCTGGAGAAATTGGAGTCGCTGGATGACATGCTGCCCGGGATTCGCGTGGACGGCAAGGCCGCCTGCGAGCTGGTGTGGGCCTGGTGCAGTAACGGAGGAGATCCGGCGCCGCTGGCAGTCCAGTACATCGGAGATAGGGATGTGTGGAAGTTTGCGCACGGGGATTCAACCAAGTATTTTTATGAGGCTTTTTTGCAGGAAGATTCCTACCCGCACGATGAAGTGTTTTGGGACTGGCTTTTTAAGCTGCAGGCGGTAGAGCTTAATAGATATCTGGCACTGGGGAGAAGTCTGCGAGTCGCCCGCATCCGGATGCTGGAAAAAATGGCCGGTCGCCTGGGCCGGGAGATTGACATCGAAATTGACGGCCAAAGCTACCGGGCGCTTAAGGTTAACTTTCCCGGGTCCGGCGATATGGCGCAGGTGATCAAGGACCTGGGGTATGCTGTGGCCTTAACCTATTTTGAACGGCCAGGAGAGAAAGGAGATGCCCTGGTGCGCGAGCACAGTGCATACAGCGATGTGGCCGATGTAAGCATTCTGGCGGCACAAAACGGCGGCGGCGGACATGTTGCCGCGGCCGGCTGGATCGAGGAGGTAGCAGCTTCAAATAGCAAGGCTCAAAAAGCAGAAGCATAAAGATGCCCGGTAAAGTCTATAACATTTTCTTCGAGCCGCCGGAGGTAGTGGAAATCCGCGCGATTGGGCTCAAAGGTCGCAAGCCGGGCGTCTGGGAAGGTTCAGCCTACGGCCAGAGTGTGGTGGCGGGCTATTTTGACAATGCCGACGATTTTGAAAAAACGGCCAAGCGCCTGGAAGCCTGCAAACCGCCCCCGACCGGAATATATTTTACTGTAAACCCGGGCAGTGCTGGACTTATCGCCCGGTCGCTCAATCGCCTGAAAGCTTCCCCGGATGTATTAAAGCAAGTTACCGCTGACAGTGAAATAAAGTGCCTGCGCTGGCTGCTGATCGATTTGGATCCGGAGCGGGCAACGGGGATCTCGGCCACCGATGAAGAGTTGGAAGCCGCAGCCACCCTGGCCGGAGAGATAAAAGCCTGGCTGGAAGATGAAATAGGTTTCGAACACGGACTGCGTGCCCACTCGGGCAACGGTTATCATATCAATTACCGTCTTCCGGACCTGCCCAATGACGACGATCACCGGGAGCTGATAAAAAACGCGCTCAAGGCCATCTCGCACCGCTTTAGCAACGATGCAGTTAAAGTTGATACCACGGTTTTCAACCCGGCCAGGATATGGAAGCTTTACGGGACCACCGGCAGAAAGGGCGATCCGACTAAAGACCGGCCGCACAGGCAGAGCAAGCTTTACGGTGATGAGAAAAATTTGTCCGATGTGCCGGTAAGTTCTTTAAAAGCGCTGAAAAAACTCGCGTCCCTGGCGCCGAAAGAGGGCCAAAAAGGTGCAACCCCTACCCCTCGCCCGGCCGCGAACGTCGCTCACAGAGGCTCACCGGGAGCCGGTTTTCAGCAAAAACAGCAAAATGACCTGGGGCAGCTGAAAGTAGACGAATATTTGGCCCATTACGGCCGTGAGGTAGTAAAAGTAAAGACAGACGGCGATAAAACCTTTTACTGCTTGGCTGAATGCGTTTTCGATTCGAATCACCGCGGGAACGAGTCTTCTATCTGTCAAACCCACGGCCCGCCGTATCTTACATACCAGTGCTTTCATAACAGCTGCCAGGGGAGAACCTGGGCAGATGCCCGCGCGATTATATCCGGCAGCGATAAGATCGCAAGGTTTTATACCCAGTACGATCCTGCCTGGCAGCCGCCCCAGAGAACCGGCAGCGGATTATTGCAAAACGGTCAGATGATGCCGATCGCCCCGCTCACCGTGGCCGCCGATTCCCCCGTCCCCCTTCCCCAGGATATGGACGCCACTGAATTCTTCATTAAGGGCTCCCGCGGTCCGAAATTCGTGCCGATGCTGATGGTTAACTACTTTCAGCGCCTTCTTGCTCCGATCGTGCACACTGCCGCGATCTGGTGGCGCTACCGGGACGGGGTGTGGAAAGAATTTCCCCGGACCTCGATCTTTGAGATGGGAGTACACGCCCTGGGGGAGCTGGCCCAACCTAACATGATCAACAGCGCCATCGATCTTATGGCCGGCCAGGTGAATCTGGAAGAAGAAAACTGGCCGGTGCAGGGGGATTTTATCAACTGTAAAAGCGGCATGCTCGATCTTGCCGAGCTGGTAAAGGTAGACCAGGCCAAGGGGTTAGAGGTGACAAAAATAATAAAAACCCATGCTCCTGAATACTACAGCCGCACCCAGATCGCGGCCAGTTTTGACCTTGATGCCGTCTGTGACCGGTGGATAACCTTTTTGCCGGAAGTGTTCCGGGACCGTTATGACTACAATGAAAATTTGATTAGCAAAGGTGACGGCAAAGCCCAGGTGTTAAGGGAGTTTATGGGTTACTGCATGCTGCCGGATTGCCGCTATGAAAAGGTGCTGTTTCTGTTCGGCGACGGCGGCAACGGTAAAGGCAAGGTGTTAGGCGTGATCGAGGACATTGTGGGTGACGAAAACACCGCGGCCGTCTCCTTGACCGAGCTTTCACAGCGCTTTGGCGCCACCGGCCTTTTGGGGAAAATGGTAAATGCAGCCACCGAAACAACCTCGGACCTTTTATCCACCGAGATTTTTAAAAAAGCCGTCTCCGGAGAGGCCATCGAGGGCGAGAAAAAATACGGCCAGAAGTTTAAGTTCAAGCCGTATGCCAAGTTTATCGTCTCGATGAACGATCCGCCGATCATCACCGATAAGAGCCCGGCCTTTGCCCGCCGGATCATTGTGCTAAATTTTAGGCGGCGCTTTGAAGAGCATGAAATGGATCCGGACTTAGCCGGCAAGCTGGCCAAAGAAAAAGACGGCATATTCATGTGGGCCCTGGGCGGGCTGGTGAGTCTTTTGAAAAGAAACCGGTTTTTGCCGGCAGAGGACATCCTGCAAGATACTGTTGAGTTTATGGAGTCTTTGAATCCGCTTTTGATATTTGTCAATGAGTGCTGCGAGCTGGGCCCTGATAAGGCCGTGTATTCCACCGAGCTTTACCGCCAGTACACTAAATGGTGCGGCGTAGGCGGCCACAGGGCGCTGTCCAGGAACAAGTTTTACAACCAGGTGCTGGTACAGTTCACCCGGGTTCAAAAGAAACCACACGGCCTGGACCGGCGCATAAACTTTGTTGGCATGGAGGTAAAAACCGAGTGGGAATAAAGAAAAAGAAAATCCCGATTTTTTTTTGCGCCGCGCTCCCCCCCGCCGCCGCTTTCCAAAATTTTAGACCAACCGGGTGTGGGTGTGGTTTTTGGAACGCGAAAGGTTTGAAAGGGGCCGCGGTCCAACTATTTATATATTACACACCCTTTCGCAGCCGCGGTGGCTGAGATAGAAATATATATAATAGTTACGCTGCAGCCCCTTTCAAACCTTTCGCTTCTTTTAGGTCCGGGGCTGGGCCCAGGCCGGATCGGCCGGCTGGGTGCGGCTGTGTGATTGCATTAAATAATGGTTTGCATGCAGATATATGACAGTTTTTTGCAGACCCAGCCGAGAGTAAATGCATAGATTCACAATCAGATGGTCAGGAAATCTTGAAAACGGCGAGGGGGGGCGGGGAGCGGCGCAAGCGCCCGGATACTCTATGAAAATAAAAGGATCATGGTTATGGTGAATAAAATCATAAAAGCGTTTAAATGGCTTTGTAGATGCCTGGGACCGCCGGCGCCACCAGGCCGGTGTAAGAATTGTCGTTTCTGGCACCGGATAGAACTGCAGCTCGGGGAACCGCCACGCGAGGTAAAGACCCATTTCGGCACCTGTTATCATCGGCACCTTTACCCTATGATCGGGCTGGATTATAGGCAAGACTCACTTTTTTGGCAGCTTTATAATCCCGGGCCGGTGGTGGAGCCGCACCAGAACTTTGGCTGTCTGTTCTTTGAGCAACGGAAGGATAAAGTGTAAAGAACTCGTGTTATCTGCGCTTTGCAGGCAGATGCGCCGTTTTTCGCGGTTTCAGACCTTGGGTAAATGCACAAAAAAGCGGTTATGGCCGCTGGCAGGTTCCCAGGGTTGATTAGAGCGAAATAACAATATTTATAAAGGCGGCGTTTTGGGGTGTTTTTTGGATGTGTGATTGCCGGATCGCGGCCGAAAGCAGCTGTTTTTGACGGTGCGATGATACCTAAAGGTCTGATAATTCTTTTTTATGTAAACTTATTTGCCTTTTTCGGTGGTTGATTTTGGGCGGTTAGCGGCGATTAGCCGGAAATCAATAAGGAAGGATCAATGATCGTTTTGATATCTACTGCTCTTTTATACCAGCTGGCCGGCCAGGCGTCAAGGTCGATCGTGGCCTGGACCGATTGCCGAGTCCGAGCATTCGAAATCAATTGGATTGTCCGAAATTGCAAAAACCGAAGATGGGACTCCAGTCCCCCCTTCCATCATTGGTTGGCGTGCAATTTTCTCGAAATTTTTTACCCCAGTATGTCCTGAAATTCGTACCGGGGTGCGGGGGGCAGAAAGGTGTTGGATGATAGGAGGTGAGGAAATGCTTGAACAGCTACTGTTTTTTAAATGTCTTTATTTTGGATGTATAAATGAGGCAGGACATTATCTTTTCACCAGAGATAAAACAAAAACTTATGGCGATTGGTATAGGTGGGCGGGAAAGAGAGACGGGACCCTTGCCCCAACTTTCTGTAAAGAACCTGGAAAAGCCCTCTTGCACCATTATGACGGATTCACAATGCTGGCATTTTGGGATTATTCTGTTGACAGCCGCCCCGGTAGTAACTCGATGTTTATTGTTCCTGGCATTAAAGGTTTTGAGGAAACAATCGAAGTGGCAAAGGCTAATTTCCCACAAGTATTTGAACGCTTTCCATTTGAGTTGGTACAAATTAACCCGATACCGCGGGATTACGGCGCCATAATAAAAGAATATGAGGAAGCTAAAAACTATCTTCTTTGTTTACTTGAAACAATTATGCCAGAGGCAGAGCCGTTTGATGATTTGCCCGGGTTGTGCACCCAGGTTGACCATGCAATTGCCGGGCAGCGCGATGCCGATATTTTGTCCTTACGACAAATGCTATGGATGCGGCATGGGGATAACCACATCCTTTACGGTGATGATGGTGAAATGCAATGCAGCACCTGTATGGTTGACTTTAAAAGAAGTAGTGTTGCGGATATTTTTAAAAGATTTCACACAATAGCTATGCAGCAATTAAGCGAGCAGCACACCAAGGAAGCCACCAAATGTCCTGAGTGCGGCGAACCCGCGCCTGCCGGCGCTGCTGAATGCTTAGAGTGCGGGACCGTTTGGGATTGATATGGGAAAAATTCAAAGAATCCTGAAAGCTGCCAGTGCCAGGAGTATTCCAGAGGGTGAATCTGGGCTTTGGTATATCCATAAAAAGACATACAAAAAACCAACTTTAGGGAAGCGGCACGGCTGGCCTACGGTAATGTTTCCCGGAACCTATACTTATCTGAGGCGGTTGACGGATTCTTCAATTCACAAAGGCGGTGAAATTGTAATGGAGGACACCCCTCAAGAGCTTAACTCTCACTTAGAGTTTATGCTGAAGGCCAAAGATAAGGTTTTGGTCACTGGCTTAGGCTTGGGCTGTGTAATACGCGGAATGCTCGCAAATGGCGAGGTTGAGCATGTTACCTGTATTGAGAGGTCAAAGGACGTGATTGGTCTGGTAGCTCCATTTATGGATATGGATAAGATTGAAATCGTTCAAGAAGATGCTCTTTCGTGGGTAAAAGATAGCGGTTCAGAATTTGACTGTGCCTATCATGATCTGTGGACGGACCGGGATGCTGGGGAACCAATGTTGCAGATGCAGCATACAAGGCTTGTTCATACATTGGGTAATAGAGTCAGGTTTCAGGGAGCATGGGGGATTCCGAGATCAATACGACGTTACATAAAACAAAAGTTTAGCTTTGGAATGATATAAATGCTTTTCGAAATGTGGTTAAAGTCTAAAGGTTATGATCAAAAAAAGCTGTCTAAGGAGCAGGGGCGGGCTTTGTTCAAGGAGTTTGGAGAAGAAATGGTCCCTGTGGTTCGGGATTGCACTAATTTTTTAAATGCGGCGCTTAAAGACGCCGAGAACAGGAGAGCGAAGGAGAAATGAAGCCACATATAATCAAGCTAAAAAGGTTGATTATATCGAACCAGGCGGGAAATTGGTGCCGGATTCCATATGAAGGACATCCGAGGGGTTGTCCTAATTATGGTGAAAATAAATGGTGTCCACCGATTGCGCCTAAAGTCGGGAAGTCTTTCGACCTATCAAAACCGCTGTATTTCGTTCATTCTGAATTTGATCTTGATGCGGATATTCTGAGAAGGAAAAAAATGACTCCCGGCCAGTCAGAGCGACAATATAGGTGCGTTTTATACTGGCAGGAAACATCTCGAAAGCAAATGCGTGAACGGGCAAAGATGGCAATGTGGACATTAAACCTTAATGCCTATACGGCTTGCCCTGAAGGTATGGGCGTAAACGTGTACGCAACGGCAAGGGTAAGCGGTTTAAAATTGGAGCGAATACGGCACCTAAAAACGTGCCGCCATGTAGCTTTAATAGGCACAACCGGAGGGCAAAAAACGGCATGAAAAAACAACACATAAAAGCAATCAAAAAGCTGGAGGCAGAGATAAGCTCAAAAAAAGATGCATTAGGCTTGCTCATGGAGATAGCCTTTCCTGCTGGTTCAACAATCGAATTTACAAAAGGAGGGCACTGGATAGTTGCTGAGGTTTTGAATGTAAATAAATTCAGTCATAGTGTTTGGATCCGGAGTCATACAGGCAAAGAATATTCGGTGGATCTATACTGGATTATGAAAGGAAAAGGATAAGTGTTTATTAACGAGCATAGAAAGGTAAAAAAAAGATAATGTTTGAATCATCAACAGATAATACAGCGTTCACGATAATTGAGGAAATGACTAAACTTCGGGTAATATTTCAAATGCCTGTAATTTACATGAAAGACGGCAAGTGTGTTGAGGTTAAATATCGCTGGAACAACAAAAAAGCAGAGGAACTTTACTTGAAACTTGAACAGCTATTAAAAGCTGTAAGTCAGTATAGGGCCAAGCATAATTTAGGTCATGCGCCTTGGAGCGCCAGCGGTCATTGATTCTTTATTAGAGATAACTGTTTATTAACGAGCATAGAAGAAAGGAGGCTTTTTATGAATCCAGACACTAACGAACTTGTACGATTTGATAGTGAAGCGGAAATGAAAAAACTTAAAGGAAATGGTTTTATACCGATTCCACAAACCCTTGAACGAGCTGCCAGGTTAATGCTTGGTAAGAAAAAGAGCGTTTTTGTCAGCAAAACTTCTGGTGGGAAGCTGTCAAGGTGGGCAGCGAAAAAGAGAAAGCAACGGGTCGAATCAAAAAAGATGGTTGAAAATTGCAATAATTACTATTCGTAAAGCGATAAGTGTTTATTAACGGAGGTTCACAATATGGGCGATGAATGGTTGGATTTTTATCTCCATGAACGTCAAGCTGTAATAAAACGGCTCCAAAAACAGGGCCAGTTTTGTGATTGTCCAGAGTGGGACATAGACGAATATAGCTATTTGGGTAAGCTCATGTGTGTTGGCTGTGGCAAGCCAGTAAAGGATTCTAAAACACGATAACTACGGAGATTAGCGAGATGGAAGAATTATTAAATGACTTAAAAAATTTAGGTTTACCAAGAGATTTAGATGTGGCCTTACCAAAAATCCAATGCTCATTAAAGCAAGGTTGCCGTGTGTGGTGGTATGCCAAAGAAGATAAAGACATGGCTGATGAAATGGGAGAAGATCCCCGCAGCCTTGCGCCCTATAGCGGCATTTTGGTTGCCGCACCCGACACAACGTATAATGGCAGTGAGCTTGAAATAGAAGATTGCGTAATTGTGATGGACAATTACCCGGTTGAAAAGTGTTATCCAGAAGTTTCATGGATAGCGTTAAATCGTTTGTTGGACAATGAAGATTTGGTAGAAATCTTTACAGATAAAGACCCAAAGCGAGCCGTTGTCGTTTAAGGATTCTAAATAACGATAAGTGTTTATTAACGAACCCTATTTTTTAGGCTTTACTTGAAGGGGAACATTTTTCCCGCTTTCAGAAAGATCTCCAATAGGGGCTATCATTGATTCATGTTTTTTATAGTCTTCTAAAGAAATGGAAAACTCTAATTCTGCTTTTACTGTTATTGTCTCCGGCGGTGGATCGAGGAACGGTCCAGGGGGAGTTGTCCTAATGGTTGGGGTTATCGCAACGTCATTAGTAAAACTTAATAGTTTGGCAAGAACATCTTTGTCTGATTTTGTCACTTTAATTTCTCCTTTTCAATGTATTTTGGGGTAATTAGACCAATATATTTACTGTTTAATCAATGTCAATACCGAAAAGCTAACTTGTTCGGAAAGGTGAGGAAATGAGTTTAAAAAATAGCTGTGAAACGCTGGCAAAGGTCGGAGAAAGTGAGGAAATATTCACACTCAGGGCGCAAGACGCTACTGCCCCCAAAATGGTTGTTTTGTGGATTGCGGAAAATTTACATTGCACAGATGAAAAATTAACCGAGGCTTTTGAGTGCGCCTTGAGGATGCGGAAACACCCAACAACCAAAGCGGCTGATTAGTTTACATCATGCCGGGCTGTCCATCCAGTTGTTTGCTTTTTCGATTAGGGCGGATAAATCTTTAAAATTAAAATTATGAGAAAAATCGGCAACCAGATCATAGATAAGACAAGATTCGCCATGGTAAAACCTGCATGGCTGCATATCTGTAAACACCTTCCCATCACGGCATTCTTCGTTACAAATAGGGCAGTATTTTATGGCCATTTTAAGCCTCCTTGTTTGGTGGGTAGTTGAAAGGATAAAAATGTTTAACATAACGAACCATTTAGAGCAACAAAAATGAAACGAAAAATACAACTCCCTGATTATTGTGTTCCATTAACAGGCCAGAGTCGAGGCGGCGATCCCGATTGTGACCATGACTATCCGCCAGAATCAAAAATTGAACACGCCACATGGGTTGAATGGACGTGTTCAAAATGCAAAATGCGGCGAAGTTATGAGGTTTACGATTAGCGTCAAAGCCATAATAGCCGTGAATCTTAATTAGCGATAACTGTTTGTTAACGCAACCATGGTAGCAATGAAGTTTATACAAGATCAGTGTGATGATAATTTGGTTGCCTTGTGGCAGCAGCATAATGATCGGTTTATGTGGGCGGTTCTGGGTAGTATCGCCGATCCGCAGGATCCCGGTGCGCTGGAGAAGATAAGGGCCGAGGCCGGCGGTGTTATTGGGGCCGTTATGGCTGTTGTGGATGAACGTAAAAATATCCTGAAAGGAGGGAATGGACTGATGGGGAATGCGAAAGAAAAATTAGAAACTATAAAAAATCAAGTAGCGGAGCTGGAGGAGGAAGTGGCTAAAGCCGAGACCAGGGAGGAAAAAACCACCGCCGAGCATTTCGAGACGTTTCAGGGTGAGTGTGAATACTGGTTGGATAAATTCAGTTTGCGCGAATGGGAGGTAACTTACGAGCACAAAAATAGCAAATATACTAAAAGAGCAAGGGCTTGGTATTTGTACGATTTTAAAGGCCGTGCATGTTCGCTTGGACTTGCTAAAGATTACGGCCAGCTACCGACAGAATCTGACTTGTGCAAATCTGCATTTCATGAGGTTAGTGAAATTCTTTTGGCCGGCATCGAGGCGCTTGCGCTTATCGATATATATCCGAGCGCTAAAGAGGAGTTGGAGGTTTGTAAGCACGCCACGATCCGGCGGTTGGAACACGCGGTGTGGCGGCCGGATTATTTGCGGCGCAGTGCACCGGCAGGACTGCCGGTGATAATAAAAATACCAAACCAAGAAAAAAGTTGAAATGTCGCGATATAAAAAAGAAGAAGAGGGTCGCTGGATGCAGCCTGTAGAAGAGGGGTATAAGTTTTGCTGCTGTGATTGCGGGTTGGTGCATCAGTTGGATTTTAGGGTAGTATTTGATGGGCCTGAAGAGCGGGCTCAGTTTCGCGTGTTCCGGGACAACAGGGCTACAGGCCAGGTAAGACGGCATATGAAAAAGTCTAAATAATGAAGATTTCTCGTGATGACATAGATGCTGTAATTCGTATCGAAGAAAAGCTCGATGCTATTATAAAGCATTTTAATATAAACAAAAAGCCGCGGCGCAGTAAGCAGGATCTTGATCAGTGGGCGAAACGCAAAGTTTTAGACTTGAATAGTAGGCAAAAAAAGGATACAGGGAAATGATGGCGGTCCGGCCCATAATAGAAAACGAAACCTACCTCCTTGATATTACCCAGGGCAGGAAGAAGCGCACCCGTGTAACCTTTCACGGTACGCGGGAAGAAGCAGAGCAGGCTTATATTGCATTAGCCAAACAGCTTGGCAAGTCCGTCCGGGACAGCAACACCATTTCCGACCTGGCTCCCAAATACCTTGAATACGTCAGGATGCATCAGGAAGAAAAAACCTACAAGGACAAAAAGAGGATGATGTTTGTCAGCATCCTTGGCTTCTGGGGCAACGGCCACTTTGATTTTATCACAAAAAACCTAATCGATAACTATAAGGCAGTCCGCCTGGAGCAAGCAAAGCCCCGCAAAATATACCGGCAAATTACCTTGGAACTGCTTTGCCTGTCTGCCATGTGGAAGTGGGGGTATGAGCATGGCCACACCGCAGAGGAGCCGATCCGGTGGAAGAATCTGCCGTATAAAAGACCACTGCCGGACATACTCTCCAAGGGTGAAATCTTGGCGCTGGTTCACAAAGCGACACCCTACCACAAGGCTATCATTATGTGCCTGTACCACGGCGGCCTGAGATTTAACGAGGTTGCGGTACTCAGGATTCATCAAGTCAACATGGCTGGTAAATATATCAAAGTGAAAGGGAAGGGCGGCAAGGAAAGAATAGTTCCTATGTCAGAGCTTTTGTATCAAGCCTTGGTTCCTTTATTCGATGCCCACATGCGCCGACATATCAGGGGAAACGGCATTGATGCTGACCTGGTTTTTCCTTCACTTAGAACCGGCGGTAAGATAACTGACATTCGCAGAGCTATCAAAGGAGCAGCTAAAAGGGCAGGGATTAAAAAGCATATCAAACCCCATACTTTGAGGCATTCGTTTGCCACTCACCTGTTAGAAAAAGGGAACGATTTAAGGACCATCCAAGAACTACTTGGCCATAAGGATGTTACGACTACGCAGATCTATACCCATGTGGCCCAGGGGATCAAGCAGCGGGCGGTGGATACGCTGTAAAATGTAGGCCAAATGTAGGCATTTGGCCTACATTTTGAAAAGTGGTAAAACTTGTAAGTAGCTGATTTTAAAGTGGGCCGTATTGGAATCGAACCAATAACCTACTGATTAAGAGTTAGGTGTGCAGGTTGTAACGGCCTGGATTTATAAGCTGTTCGGTGCGCTAAAAATGCCTACATGGCACGACCCGAATATTTAAACTGAAATGACCTGAAGCACTATTTCAAGGTCATTTCCTCCGTCTATTCTTTCTCGTCTCTTATCTAACGTATACCCGTCATTTTGGACATTAAAGTACCAATAATGCTTAACTTGTGACGAATAGTGGCAATCAGTAAAAAATAGGATGTTTGCTTTGGTTCGGTTATAGGGCTCAAAAGCTCCACGTGGAAGCGAGATGGTACATTTTAAGTTGGAATTGTCTACCAAATATTTCCTTACTGCCTTATATTCTTTTTGATTAGTGTTGACAATTACCCCTTCTGGCGCAATAAATGCCATCCTGCCCCCTTGTCTTAAGGCTCTAAAGCAATGCTGAGGGCTAATATGGTCACCATTTCTGGATGGGATAAGATATTTGTTTCCGTAACGTGTCTTCTGAGCAAAAGGGAAATTGGTAATAACTACATCATACATACCATCAACAGGATGTTCAAAACTATCACCTCTTTTTATGTTACTGTGACCGTCTCCAGCAAGAATCATGTTCATTTTAGCCACACTTGCAGTTTTGGTTAATTCAGTACCGTACACCGTACTCTTCTGTAAGCAGCGAAGATTTGGCCCAGTGTGTGCCATTGAATCTAAAACATGCTTATATGCGACAATCAGCATCCCACCTGTCCCACAAAATGGGTCATAAATAGTTTCACCTATCTTTGGATTCAGAAGCTTAACCATCGTTTTTACTATATGTCGGGGAGTAAATATTTCGCCTAAATCAGATGGATTGCT
>SDBT01000585.1_pt1 | contig 58374 bp, 57 predicted proteins | sample 2277101 | NCBI WGS metagenome assembly SDBT01 (sample SAMN10404973, study PRJNA504765) | marine sediment metagenome | isolation source: marine sediment core GS10_PC15, 103 cmbsf | place: Arctic Ocean: Southern Knipovich Ridge | collected 2010 | reverse complement strand
CCCAACACTCCCCGGCAAATCATCCAAATCAATTTCCCCATGAACCACATCAATACGCCCACAATCCTTCTTCACAAAAAGCTCACCATTAAAAACAGTAGCCACCCCAACAGAATCATACCCTCGATACTCAAGACGTAAAAGACCGCCATGAATCAAAGGAGCCACAGCACCCTCACCCAACAAACAACCAAAAATTCCACACAAACCTCACAACACTCCAAACATTAACATAAATACTCGATATACCACCATATACTAATAAATAATTGGAATAGAACACAGTAATAGTTTAATGAATCATATTTGGTGTAACAGATTGAAAGTAGTTATTCCAGCTGCGGGTTTAGGAACTCGAATGTTACCAGCTACCAAAGAACAGCCTAAAGAAATGTTACCTATTTTCTCAAGGACTGAAAAAAATAATCTATGCTTAAAACCGATCATTCAACTAATATTTGAACAACTTTACGCATTTAATTTGCGACAGTTTTGCTTCATCATCGGAAGAGGAAAACGAGCATTAGAGGACTATTTTACTCCGGACCACAACAATATAAATCAATTAAAGCTTAGAGGAAAGGAGGATATAGCATTAGAATTGCAACTTCTTGATACGAAAATACGTTCTTCAAATCTTGTATGGATTAACCAACCTGAGCAAAAAGGTTTTGGAGACGCTGTCTTACAATCAGAAGTTTTCATTAGTGGAGAAGATTTTATCGTTCATGCAGGAGACACGTACATAGGTTCAAATGGGTCTCACCTTAAACGTTTATTAAAGGCTTTTGAAAAATTTGAAGCTGACGTTGCCTTTGCCGTTAGAGTAGTAAAAGATCCAAGGCAATTTGGGGTTATTCGATCTGAAAAGTTGGAACCAAATATCTTCAAAGTTATTGAAGCTATCGAGAAACCTGAGAAACCCCCAACAAATTATGCGATCATGCCAATATACATATTCAAATCAAAAATATTTAATTTTCTAAGAAAAGTGAAACCGGACAGGAAAGGAGAAATCCAACTCACTGACGGAATACAGGGGATTATAAATGCAGGTTTAAAAGTTATAGCTGTAAATCTTAAGAAAGAAGAACTATGGCTTGACATAGGGACCCCACAGTTATATTGGGCGGCTCTAAAAACATCTTATAATCTGAACCATCATAAATAATTTTGATTTTTCATTGATGCTAAAAAATAACCTGTTTAAAACATAAAAAACAAGTGAAACAGATCTACAAAATATAATCCATAGAAAAGAAGTCAAAAAAAATATCTAGAAAGCGTTAGTTTATGTTTACTTAAAAAAAAGTTATAGTTGAATCACCTTTCTTTTTTTAAGCTTATATTGTATCCTTTGTCCCTTCTTCATTAATTCGACCTGTCCCCGATCAGCCATTACTTTTAAGATATGCCTTAGCCTAATCTTGTTCCATTTAATATTGAAATTCTCCTTTAGTCCATTATTAACAGCTAGAAGACTAAAAATTTTCCCATTTTTAATACTCATCAATCTAACAATTAACGTGCTTGTATCCTCAATCCAATTCCAAGGATAGATAAACCACATCCATTCTTTCACTTCCTCTGAAAAGTAATTGGGTTTAAATTTGGATTTAGGGAAATACTGCATTGTAACTGTACGCATCTTTGAAGGATTAAGCTGTTTCAAATATTCTGTTGATGTAATCAGACTTTTTCCCGTATCTGTAATGTCATCAACTACTAGAAGTGTCTTTCCACTCAAGTCTAAATTAAGAGGATATCGAATAGTGGCTTCATCCTTAGTCTTACCTGTCTGAAGCCAATGTTCAACTTTTAGACTTAAAAGATCAGTAATACCAAGAAAATCACAGATAAGTCTAGCGGGTATCCAACCTCCGCGAGCCAAACCAATGACAGTGGTTGGATTATACCCTGAAGATTTAACATCTTCAGCGACAAGTCTGACCATATCATATACTTCACGGAACGATACAATCTTACAGTTCATTTTAATTGACATATGATTTACACTCTGTTAACAAATTGGATATATATGATAATTATATAAATAAAAAAAGTTATCGCAGAAAATTAAATTGTAACCGTAGTCTAAATTTTTCATAAATAAGAATCAGCACGTTATCCAAGCACTTAACTTCTGAGAGATAAAATATTCATGGTAAAGCAATAACAAACACATGTTTTTTTTAACTTTGATAATATTTGTCATAAACAAGACAACATTATGATAACAAACATTAAAGAGTGAATGAAACAAAAAAATAAACTAATGATCTTCGACAGCTAACATCAACAAGATGTCCATCGGAAAGAAGAATGATTTAATTGTTTTCAATAACCAGTGCAACTAATTTTCCAAAATTATTAGAAAAGAAATCGTGAAAACTTCTTGGTTGAAACAAGAATTCTTGAGATCTATACTTCCTCTTCTAGCCCAATAAACTTGGCTAATAATAACAATTCTCCAGTGATTTACATCTCTAAGAGGTCTATATTATCCTTACTTGGATTCTAGGAATTTCCACATTATACAGTAAGCTAGAATAGCTACAACCCAATAAATGAGTTCATATGAAAGAAATTAGCGTATATCTTTACCGTCTTCATGTTACCTCAGAAGAGAATTTTTAGAATCCGTTATAACCAAGTTAAACTCTGAACAAATACGAAATTAGTTTTTTAGACTATACAATAATGATGTTTTAGAGAGCCTATTCTTTAGTAGCAGTAGCATAATCTTCAGCTAATGTACCTGAAGCGAACAGATTTACCAAACTATTACTGCTAACTTCACCAATCAATTTTCCTAAATCATCTCGTAAACTCCTCCATTTCAATTGAGTTCTTCCACTTTTCGAGTTATAGATAATACCTAAGATGTCAGAAATCTGTACAAAAGTAATCTCTCTTATCTTCTGAATGGTTTGTTTATCTTCAGCTTCCACATATACAGTACCTTGTCCAGTAGTTCTTTCAGGAAACACTTTTTCATTATGTAATAAATTTGGAGGGGTAAATGAGTAACACATACTTATGAACATAAATTGTCGAAAATTGTTAAGTGAACAAGTAACATTAATTTTCATGATTATTCGCTCTTTTCAATATATTTCAACATTCAATTTATAAAGGTAATATTATAAGTATAAACGGATAAAGAAAAACATTATCTGTTTATCTAAATGCAAAAGGTTTAATTTTACTTATTAAATACCAGTAGCGTATCAATGGATAGTCTATCAAAAGTTGATAAATATGGTTTCTAGTAAAGCATTTCAATACATAAAGCGTATAGGTACTTCTGTAATGATAATGATTCTCATTACTTATGGAATGTATACTCAAAACCCGTGGTTACAATATGGTTCTATTTTCATTATTATGGGTTTACAAATGGGTTATCAAATTTTAAAGAATGTTCGCGCGGGTCCTCTGGTTAACATGAACATGGAGGAAGCTGCAAAAGCTTATAGAGATAAAGCTCTGTTTTCAGCCAAAGAAAGTGAAGTTAATGGTGCAAAGGAAGGCAAAGGAGGAGGTTCAGGGATGGGAATGAGTACAATGGGATTACTTTTTGTCCCTCTTCTCATATTCATAGGAACAGGACAAGTGCTTAGAATGTTTTTTCCAGCTATGCCATCTTGGCAATCGTATGCAATCGGTTTTCTAATATCGATGCCGTTTAGTATATTTCTTCAAGCGCGATCAGGAGTTTCAAAAGGTTTAATGATTACTCCTAAGAGTTATCATATCAGCCGCAGAGGGATCGTATTCGACTATTCAGGGCGTTCCTATATTATCCATTTTCCATTAGAGAAAATAAATAAAAAGAAAGATGGAAATTGTGTAGAAGTCGAAGGGAGACCAACAAAAACTACAGTAATACCTAACAGAGTCAAACTTTTCACTAGAGATGCTAATAAACTTCAAAAAATATTGGCTAAGTATACAGGATCAACGTAAAATATTACCTTTTTGTCTACAAGTTTCTAACAAAAAGAAGTAGACTTAGTCTTCACAGTAAATCTATACAGTTAACTGTGCACCCTATTTTTTTACCAATTTCGTTTTTCATTCTAAATTTTGAAAAAATAGTATTCAATATGTATAGTCATTAAAAACATAAGGTTACAATATCATAGATTAAAAATAAGGCTGAGACAAAAAAATATTTTTTCGATAATAAAAGATATAATTGGTAAATTTTATTTCCAAACCCAAAGTTTAAAAATTTCTGAAAGGTTTAACATGTTTAATATTCTCTATTATGGCGCTAAATAAATGAAGCATGTATTAGCAATTAATTCCAGTCCTAAGAGAGCTAAAAGTAATACATCGCTAATTCTTAATCCTTTCTTAGATGGAATAAAGGAAGCAGGTGCAGAAGTTGAGCTTTTCTACACAAGAGATCTCAAGATTAAACCGTGTACTGGCGAATTCAATTGCTGGGTGAAACATCCTGGTGAATGCTATCAACAAGATGACATGAAACAGCTCTATCCTAAACTCAAGGAAGCGGATATTCTCGTTTTTGCTACACCAGTTTATGTGGATTGAATCACCGGGCCTTTGAAAAATTTAGTTGATCGAATGATCCCACTTATAAAGCCCATTATTGAGCTACGTGAAGGTCATTGCAGACATCCTCCAAGAAAAAGTTTGAGAAAAGGTCAACTGGTGTTAGTGTCGAACTGTGGGTTTTGGGAACTGGATAACTTCGATCCCGTGGTATTGCATATGAAAGCTTTGTGTAGAAATATGAGTAGAATTTTTGCAGGAGCACTGTTAAGACCACACGGGTCCACCTTGAAGACTATGATGAAGATGGGGCAGCCAGTAGACGATGTGTTCAAAGCCGCGAAGGAAGCGGGTCACCAACTAATAGAGGAGGATAAGATATCACCTGAAACTCTTATAACTATTAGTCGCAAACTATTGCCATTAGAAATGTATTTGCAAGGGGTCAACAGAGAATTCCGACAAGCATCAAACGCACGCATGATAAAATGAGAATATACTTGTCCTATAGCATAACTAATCAATAAAAACTTATTAAAAGAATATATGACTTCCTTTATGGTTGACGCTTTTAAAGAAAGTTATTTTTTTATTTTACATGGTGTATTTAAAAAAGATGTTATAAAAGGGACATCTTGCATGAAAATGTTTGAAAAATTCGGTAAACTTCTCATAAACTTACCTTTTATCGAAATTTTAAACCATTAAAAAATACTTGTTGAGGGATAAAAAAGGAAATATCAAGTATTATTAACTAATAAAATTGGAAGTCCCACCGAGTATCCATGGAGATTAAATGTAAACGGTTACGTTTCCATTATTTAAAATAATAAAAAAAGAATGATTACAATGGAATCTGAAACTCTGGGATTGGAATATTGTATCTAATATATAAAGCAAGAGAGAGAATAATGAAAGAGATTAGAAATGTAAGATAATCATATTTTTTAAGTTGTAATCTATAGAGATTTGTCCTTTTCTTCTTGGCTCCAAAAGCTCTTGATTCCATGGCTTCAGCTAACTCTAAACTTCGTCTAATAGCTCCAACTATTAGAGGTATAAGAATAGGAATATAATTCCTAATCCGTTTAAGGAAATTCCCTTTATCCAATTCTAAACCTCTAGATCTCTGAGCATCCATAATGGTCTGAGCTTCAATAGCTAAAACAGGAACAAAGCGTATAGCAGTAGTAAAAGCGAAACAGAACTCATAAGGTATGTGACTCTGTTCTAGGGCTAAACTAAGATCATCAGGTGAGGTTGTCAGAAAAAAAAGTGAGAAGGAGGACATGAGAACAACAAATCTGAAAGCCATAGAGATTGAGTATGTTAATAGTTGGCTTGACAATTGAAAATTATTTGAGACATATCCAACAATAAGATTTGAGAGTAAAATAATTCCTACTAATGTTAGACTTCCCTTAAGCGAACGGGACCATTCCCTATAAATACGAGCTGAAAAGATGAATGGTAATTGAGCTATAAAAAGGATCATTATTGATAATAGTTCTGTAAAAAGTAGAGCTAGTGTGAAGATCATACATGAGACAAGAAATTTTGTTCGAGGATCTAGGCGATGAATTGCAGTTGTGCCCCTCTTAAATTTTAAACCTTCAAAGACCTTCATTGCTTAGTCTCCCTTTAATTAATTCTATAATCAACTGCTTAGCTTCATAAAGATCAATGATATTCTGGGGCAAACCTAAATCTGATAATTGCCTAAAAAGTTGAGTTATCTGTGGTGGAATAACAGAAGCTTTAGTTAAAATATCAAAATTTGTAAGAACTTCTTTTGCCGAACCAGTAGTGATAATTCTATTATTTGACATGACGATTACTTTAGGGTTACAATCAGCTACAAATTCCACATCGTGGGTTACCATAATTACTGTTCTTCCTTGAGAATTCAACTGGATAATAAACTGGCGAAGTTTATCTTTTTGATAAAAATCTTGCCCTATAGTTGGTTCATCAAGAACTAAAATCTTGGGATCCCAAGCTAAAATTGTGGCTAAAGCAACTCGTTTCCGCTCTCCACCACTTAACATAAAAGGAGAAACTTTTCTATATTTAGTTAAATCTAGGAGATTTAGAGCCCAAGTGACTTTTTCTGATATATCATCTTTATTAAAACCAAAGTTCTTTAAACCAAAAGCGATTTCATCTTCAACTGTTTCACAGAAGAGTTGATGATCAGGGTTCTGAAAGACAAGTCCAACATCTCTAGAAAGTTCGGCTATACTAGCTTTTTTAGTGTTTAAACCATTGATGTATATGTCACCTTGGGTGGGTTTATGAATTCCGTTAAGGTGTTTAATAAAGGTCGTTTTCCCGGCACCATTTTCACCGATTATTGCAATAAAATCAGCATCTTTAATCTTAACAGTTATATCCTTCAAAGCTTCAACACCGGAAGGATATGTGAAAGAAACATTTTCAACCTCAATCATTTAACATCAACGTCCTAATTTCCTGCGCTATTTCGTTAACTGAGATTGGAGGATCACCTAAATGGATACCGTTCGCTTTCAATTCAAGATAAAGTTTTGTAATTTTCGGAATACCAATACCGAGAGATAGAACTTCCTTTGAACTAAGAATATCACGAGGAATTCCATCAGCTTTCACTTTCCCCTCATCCATAATAATGACACGATTTGCATATGTGCACACTAAATCAAGTCGGTGTTCAACGAGGATTATTGTCAATCCTAACTCCTTGTTAAGAGTGTATATTATCTCAAAAAGATTTCTTGCAGCAACTGGATCTAGAAAAGAGGTGGGTTCATCTAGAATCATAAGTTCTGGACGCATTGAGAGTATACAAGCAATCGCTACTCTTTGCTTTTGACCACCAGAAAGCTCATAAGGAGCATTATCTCGAAGATCAGTAATACCTAGTAGATCTAGTGCATGATCTACTTGTTTTCTGATTTCAGTCCTTGGAACGGCAAGATTTTCTAAACCAAAAGCAATATCCTTTTCAACGGATAATGCAAATAGTTGATTTTCAGGATTTTGGAAGACGAAACCTACATGTTGAGCTATCTTACTTGTCAAGTTGTCCTTAACAGAAAGACCTGTAACAATTACATCACCGGTTAGATCTCCATTATAAAAATGAGGAATCAAACCATTGAGACACCTACATAAAGTAGTTTTTCCACATCCACTGGGTCCAGTTAATATGATGAAATCTCCTTTTTCTATGGTGAGATCTATATTGATTAATGCTGGTTTATTCAATCCAGGATAGGAATAGGAAAGGTTACGGATCTCAACAATTGACACGGTTTATCCTTCTTTCTATTTTTTCAAAAAATATTAAAGATGTATCATTTAAAGGTAACTACTTTGAAATGTTAAATTATCAGCTTCTTTTTAATGAGATGAATACATTCCTCGAAAGCGTCTTCAATATTGCCTTCACCATTCACACCGGCGGAAGTATTATGTCCTCCACCCATGCCACTTAAATACTTACCGAGAGGTTGAGCGATATCTCGACCAAGATGAATACCTGTTTTTTCAAAAAAATCCTGTAAAGCTCTCATACTTATTACCAATGAGTTCTTTCTTTTTCCACCAACAATGACCATATGAGCACCTAATCCCAGTAAAGCGCGAGCGGTTGATGCATGATATGAATTGATGTAAGAGAAAACTACTAACCACTTGCCAAATTTAATTATGCGTAATCTATTAGCTGCTTTTAACCGCGCTATTCTCTCTGGTAGAGGCATATAAGTTGATAAAATATTGAGGGCTTCTTCAACATTCACCCCAATTTGGATTAAATCAACAATAATTTTAAATGTTCTTAAAGTTGCGATTTTGAAATGTTTTGTATCATATAATATTCCTAAATAAAGAGCTAGAGCTTCTCTTTCATTCGGTCGAAGAAGAGCTTGTCTGTAGAGATCGTAGACCAGTTCACATGTTGAGGATGCTTGTTCATCATTAATGTAGATAGTTGAGATAGATTCAGTGTGAGGATGCTTAGAATGATGATCAAGAACAATCAATGGTTTCTCAGATTTTTCAATAATTTTTTTCCAAGAACCTAATTGCGCCATTGTATTTGTATCTAATAATACAATAGCGTCTGTTTTCTCAATATCAAGAGAATCTACAACAATAATAGGGAGATACTTTAGAATTTGTTTAGAAAGCTTATTCAAACCCTGAAAAGCAGCAATTTCAATTTTAAAACTGGATGATATTTTATTCAGAAGACAGGAAAAGGCATAAGCTGAACATAAAGCATCAGGATCAGCATTTTGATGACAAATTAACAGGATAGATTTTGCATCGACTTTTCTGAAAATATCCATTATGTTTTGAAAACTCAAAGTCCTTTCTATCCAAATCAATAAATGAAGCAAAATCTACTAATAAGGATTAAGAATATTATTTTTTAATCTTAGGATAAAGGCTTTAATCGCTCTTGAACTGTCCGTTGAAGACTTTTTATTCTTTCTTCCATTCGAGATCGTTGTTTAGTAAAGACAAGTATTCTTGTAGTCAATAAATCCTTTCTTTCACTAAGTTCGTCCATGACTTTCTGTCTCTCAGATTTCACAAGAAGTGAACCTATGGACTTGTAGATTATAGATGTATTATCCATTTTTTCAAGTTCAGCTAAAGCTTGATCTATATCAGAGTTTTCAAGGTTTAATTGTTGTCTTTGAGCGGTAACTGTTTGTAAGGTTTGTTGTAATTGCTGTAAACGGAGTAGTTGTTCTTGTAATTGCGCTGGAAGTTTAACGTTACTCATTGATCTATTCCTCAATTATAATTTCAAATTATTATAGATATTATTAATAGTATATTTGTGAGTCTAGTAATCATTATATAAAAGTTAAGGTTCAAAAATAAGTTTATCTTGAGATAGTAGTAGAATTCTTAAAATTTATAACGTTTATACTTTTCTTAAGAGTAATAACCCACCGTAAATAACTATTAATTAACGCCCTCAGAGTGGAAGTATTTTTTGAGTTAAAGTGAAAAATTAATAAATTTTCAATTCTTTTCACTTGTACATGTAATGCTTTAAAATTAGACATTTGTATTTCGGGTATTAAAGATCGATGAATAGTTTTAGCAATTTTATCTGAAGAAGTGTTAATTTGGATAATAGCTATTTGATTCTTTGTGTCACTTGTTTTTTTCAAATTTATCCTGTAATATTGCCTTAGTTAAGTAAGTATTATTAACTCTATCTAATCATCAATTTAGTATGAACCTTTAATTATTTTGAATTAAAGGTTGTGATATACAACAATTTCATCGATGTCTATGTCTGACGATTGGAATGAAGGAATATACATGAAGAGGACATTGCATTCTTCATCGCCCCAAATGACAAAGTCTAATTCTATAATTTTATAGAAAAAATTAGCAAGTACAGCCCATTCGATGAATGTTGTTCCAATCTTCATGTTGATAATGCACATCTGTTATCAATACTACAACATAATCTTTGTCAATGTTGCTCTCAATCCTATAATCTAGAAAATCACCATTACCGTTTTTAAATCGTATGTCTGAAAAATCTATGTTACTTTCTCTATTCAAGTAAACGCTTTATCCCTATCTTCGCCAGAACTATACTGAATAATGAAACTCAGTGAATAATCTAATTGTACAGCTTCTGATAAACCACGAATCTCGTGCGATTTTCTATATTCCCCAAGAGGTCTGACCAAAAAAACTTCCACCTTCAGCATTTACCTGTATCGGGGTAAGATCCATTATAAAAGATGAACAAAAATTCAAGCATAAAAGGAGCATTTCAACTTTATTCATTTAGTCTTACATCTCTCGTTTCTCCAATTGTAGAATATTTTTTTATCTCCAAGAGAGTAATCAGTGATGGGTAGAGGTATACTCTTTAAGAGAATTATAAATTATAAGTCTATAGTCTATTCTGTACAAAAATTTTCTACAGTATGATGAACTATTTCAAGTTTGCATCAGATTTTCATATTCTCCCACAATAATTTTTTGACATATAATATTGGACCTACCTCCTTAATGAGAGGAGGCATGGTAATAGCAATCTTTATTGAACTTTTCTTTAAATTTGAAAAATGTATCGAAGCTTGAAAAGGTAGATCTTTTTGTATGTTTTCTATTGGAAGCTTAAAAAATTTAGAAAAAGCATAAGCTAATCGGTTGATATTTTTTGATGTATCTTGTTGTACAGTAATAGCAAGTTTTTTATGGAAAGTTTTTCTGTATCCTAAATCAGTTTGAGTCTTTACACCTGATAAATAAATTATAGGATAGAATTGATTTACTTCAGGTAAAATAGTATACAATTTAATCTTACCGAATCCTCCTTTCCACTTTTCAATGATTATTAACCGATCAGCCTTAATAACTAGAGCGTTATCAATAATTCCTTCAAAGTTTAATTTTCCTCTATTTATTCGAAGAGAGTTTGGAAATACTCGAGATAAGTCATTACAAAGTGTTCGGATAAGTTGAGTTGGTCTACGCGAAGTAGTAATAAGAATCATATTCACATACTCAATCTAATTCTAAAGTTTTATATCAAGATATCAAGAATGCTTGAACTTTATTTTGTTTCGTAATAGGTTATCTTTCGTACAATGTAAAAAGGGTTTAAAAAGTAATCGATTAAAAAACAGTAGTTTCTAAAGAGTAGTCCAAAAAGTATGTTACGATTACTAATTGAATAAAGAAAACTTGAAAATTCTAGAATTCTGAAATAAAAAAGACATAACAAGAATCTACTTGAGGTTGATATATGGGTTTATGGAGAAATAATAAGTGATAAGAAAAATATTTATCTGTTTTACAATAATAGATAATAATTTATTGTACAGGACAATGTAGTTATATCTAGAATAGTAATTAATAATTGAGGGGACTGAATTGTCAAGACGAATTAAGAAATTTAGAAAGATTAAGCTTCCTCATATTTCGTCTATGAAACCTTCAAAGTCCATCATTATGCTTAGCATAGTAACTTTAATAATCTTCATCCTCGGGGGAGGAATTTATGATATTATGGAACAACCCCTAGCAGTATTACCTACCCCAGGAAATCCAGGATATTATCCTGGTATTACTCATCAATTCTTAACAGAAAGTATCTCCTTCATGTTTTTCTTGATTATAGGCATCTCAGGGGGATATATTTCTTTCAGGAGTATACGTTACGGTTATAGACCTAGAGAGGCAAAAATGTTTTTGGTGATAGGAGTCTTGATGTTGTTTACTGCGGTAATAGGTTCTGAATTAGCATTGCAAACAAAGATTTGATAAGGTATATCATAAAGAATAAAGGGTCATATCTGCTACGGTGTTTATAAATCTAAATCAATGAGGCCTGTCTTACTAAGTAGAAAAAGACATCGAGTGTCAACATTTTTAGGTATAGAATGTTTTTCTAACAAAATTTCTCTTATAGCTGGATTGTTAGTTATTCTAAGTTTTAAAATAGTCTGTGCCCAAAATTTTAAGACACGGTTAGCTACAGGCTCGATCTTTTGTTTTCCATTTTTAAATACATCTCGAACTTGACTTATGAGGAGAACTGCGATATTATGTGTTTTAGCAATTTTAGCTAAATACGCAATCTGCCTATTTAAATCTCGGTTTAAACTATAAATTTTATCAATTTTCCCTAACTCAAGACGATATAGGGACGTTATGGTATCAACAATGAGCATAACGACATCGTCAGAGATATAATTATCCAAATTTTCTATAAGTAATAATTGTTCATGGAAACCCTGTGGTTTAAATATAAAGATCAAAGGGGAGATATAGTCGAGATCATAGTTAGCTATTTGTGAAAGACGTGTTGGTGAGAAAGTGTTATCCGAATCTATGATTATTGTTTTTAAGTTCTTTCTAGCAGAAATTACAGCACATTGGAGAGCTAGAGAACTTTTTCCAGTATTAGCTTCACCATATATAAGAGTTAGATTTGCCCTGTGTATTCCACCACCCATGATTCTATCAAGGGATGATAGTTGTGTAGAAAGATATGGAGGTTGGTACTTCAAGGTGAATTTCCAAGTATTCAATCGGTTTTCTATCAATAAAAATATGTTGTTGGATACTTCGTAATAATAAAAATAACAATAATTGCGTTTAGTGCAGTTAATAGTAGATATTGGATTCTAAATAGTATGAAAGTTTAAAGTAAAAGTCTATACGTTAATAGAGCTAGAGCAATAATATTTATGATTAGAATCTGTCGTTGCAACAGTACCCACGCAAATCGGTTTTCTTCAGATGAGAAAGGATCGTTATCTTTACTATATTGTTTAGCTACTTCATATAATTCTCTACCATATCCAGCTATACAACCATTAACAAGCGAAATGATCAAGATTTGTGGAGTGATTTTTAAACTTTGAAGATAATAACTACCTAAACAAACAAGACCCCAACTCAGAGCTAAGGAAGGTGTATTGTGAAAGAATCCATTAAAGAGCTCAAGATCGTACGTGATAGCAAAGAAACTCCATACTAGAGAAAAAAACCAGAAAAAAGGGGCAACATTCAAAGTCAGATATAGTCCAATTAGATTTGAAATAAGAAGCGATGCTAAACTAACAACCCAAAGATGGGACTCTGGAATGGTTGTATGCCAAGGTCTTCCCTGAATCTCATCTAAAAAGTTAGCAGATACTCCGCCAACCATAAAAAGCTGTAAAAGAAGTAAGAGAAGCTTGTCTAAATAAAGTATAGGTGCAGAGATACTGCCAATGATAGCAAAAGCTAAAATACAGGAGGTAGTCGGGAAATGGAGAAGAATAAAATATTCTCTTAAATTCAGAGAAAACCCAACCCTTTATGTTCTATTTCAAAGTTCTATTATTAATGAGAAGATAATAAAGATCATGTACTAGTTCATAGTAGATTTAGTAATACAAATTTAAATTCATATAGAGAAACACCGATTAATGATGTTAGTAAATATACCATATGGTAAGAGTTTTTTACAAACAGACATTTCAATTGAACGATTAGAAATAGCAACATCTCAATCAGTAGAAACTCTAAAGAATTTAAAAGAAACGGTTAAACAAAGTCTAAAAAGACCAATCAACTCTCAACCTTTACATCTTATTTTAGGGAAAGAAAAGAAAATTTGTGTGATAATACCGGATGAAACTAGAGGTTGTCCTACGAAGGAAATTCTGTCTCCTGTTCTAGAAGAAATAGAGTCTTGTAAACCCAATAAAATAGAACTATTGATCGGAAACGGTCTTCATAGAGATATGTCTAAAGAAGAAATGATGGAATCACTAGGGAAAAATATAGTTGAAAAATATAATGTCACTAACCACTCAGCAACTGATGAAAGACAATTGATCGATTTAAAGAAAAAAACATCTTATGGGACACCAGGGATATTGAATAAAATAGCAGTGGAAAGTGATTTTGTATTAGGTATCGGATTAGTCGAACCTCATTTTTTCGCTGGGTTTAGTGGAGGAAGAAAAACTATTCTTCCAGCTATAGCAGGAAAAGAAGCTATTCTTAACAATCATTCGTATAATATGATAAAAAGTCCATATGCTTCTTATGGAAAAATAAAAGGAAACCCTATACATCATGATATGATTGAATTCATGAATTTTGTTAATTTGCCATTCATTATTAATGTTTCAATAAATAAGAAAATGGAAACTACTCAAATATTTGCGGGAGATCCATATGAAGCCCATGAACAAGCTATAAAATTCGTAAATACTTATTGTAAAGTGAGAATACATAGCGCTCCTGATATTGTGATAGTATCTAATGGAGGTTATCCTTTAGATAGAGATCTATACCAATCAGTTAAAGGTATAGCTACAGCAAGTAACGTAGTGACGGAGAAAGGAGTTATTATTCTAGTTGCAAAGTGTAAAGATGGATTAGGTGGACATAAGGAGTTTATGAAACTAATGCAAAAAGGAACTAGTCCAGGAGAAATATTGAAAGAAATTAAAGAAGAGGAACCTATTGTTGATCAGTGGCAAGCGCAAATTTTATCAAAAATATTAATCAAAACAAATGTGATAGTAGTTACAGATTGTGTAAAGCGGAACATTATAGAGAAAATGATGATGAGTCAAGTCTTCTCACTTGAAGAAGCACTGGATTCAGCAAGAGAAATGGTTTTAACAGATAAACCGAGGATTCTGGTAATACCCGAAGGTCCGTACATTATGCCCTATTTTTGACGTTATTAAATGTGTTAAGAAAAAGTGTGAATTAAATTTTGATATGGGTGTAAATTCAAGACTATGAAATTATAAGCATACTTCAATACGCTTTCCCTGTACTATTTATTCTTAATTTATCTTTATTACTATTGAACAAATTAAGTCAATTTTAATTATGCAAAGTGGTATTGTTCATAGAATTAGAGTATTATAAAGAAAAAGGTAACAGTGAAGATACTTATTATATAGTGGATGAATGAAAGAAGTAAAGTTTTATTTTTTATCTTTCAATCTTTTATGGAATTCGGATAATTTTCTTAAACTCTCGCAGTAAACTTGAATACTGTCAACATATTCATCAATATTTACATATTCATATTGAGTATGATCTAATTTGGCATCTCCAGCACCGTAGGTCACTATGGGAATACTCAGAGATTTCCCAAATAAATTCATGTCCCCTGTACCTGTTTTTCGCAGTAATGTTGCAGACTTTCGCCTAACCTTACGAATTCCCCAATTGAGAGCATTAACAAGAATAGAATGTTTATCAGTTTCAAATGGTTCACAAGCATCATCAATCTTTAGATTGATGGTTACATCTTTAAGAGTCTTAGTATATTCTGTTACGATCTTCTCAATCTCTTTAAGTAACATTATGGAGGATATTGGGGGTGGAATCCTGAAGTTAATGGTAAGCTCACACTCGGAAGGAACTTTCGAAGAGCTATCACCACCTTGAATCCCTGTCAAGCATGAGGTTATAGAGTAGAACTTACTGTTGGGTTTCTCTTCATTAAAATGGATATTTTGAAGGAGATTCCAAACTTTAAAACTATGTTCAATAGCATTCTCGAAGAGCCAAGGTGCAGCGGAATGACCTGATAGAGTTTCACAGGTCATCTTCAAGTGGAGACTCCCTTTATAGGCAATAGTGATTTGATCAACACCACTTGGTTCCCCAAAGATTGCATAGTCAACAGGAAACCTTGTTTTAATAATATTTAGTATTCCTTTACCTTTACCTTCCTCATCTATAACACCGATCACTATTATTTTTCCAGGATAACCTTCTTTAAGAAGAATTGAGGAGGCAACAATCATTGCTGCTAATGCAGGTTTAGCGTCAACAGCACCTCTTCCAAAGAGTTTATTTCCTTCAAGTCTGAATGGAATTTCTCCTTGAACAGTATCCATGTGTCCACAAAGAAGTATTGTTGGATTATCTGTTCCAAATACGCCAATAGCGTTCCCGACTGTGTCCTTCCAAGATCGGAAACCCATTGACTGCATTTCTTTAATTATAAGATTAGAAATTTCATCTGTGTTACCTGTAGGACTGTAAATCTTTACTAGTCGAGTTAGGAGGTTAACGGCGTAATCTGTCACTTTCCTCTTCTCCAATAGTAGTATCCAAGACGTTAACTACTCTATCGAGTTGTTCCTTTGTGATGACTAGTGGTGGTAAAAATCGGATTACCGTTCTCCCAGCATCAAGAAGTAACACATTTCTCTTTAGAGAGTTTTGGAGAATATTTAGGATATCAAAGCGTAGTTGCATTCCAATCATAAGACCTAATCCTCGAACTTCTCGAATGAGTTTATATTTGTCCTGTAATTCTTCCAGCCGACCCATGAAGTATTTTCCTAAAGATGCAGCTCTTTCAGGTAGTTTCTCTTCTATAAGCACATCTATCGCAGCAGAAGCAGCAGCACAAGCAAGCGGGTTACCTCCAAAAGTGTTTGAGTGATTTCCTAGAGTAAAAGCGGACATGATATCTTGGGTGGAAACAGTTACACCCATGGGAACTCCGCCTGCGATAGATTTTGCAATACACATTATATCAGGTAAAACATTGTAGTGGTCACATGCAAAGAATTTACCTGTTCGACCAAACCCTGATTGAACTTCATCAACGATGAGGAGGATGTCCGAACTATCACAAATCTCCCTAAGCTCCTTTAGAAAATTGGGAGGGGGTAGAATAATTCCTCTCTCACCCTGAATTGGTTCCACTAAGATAGCGGCAGTTTTTTCAGTTATAGCGGCTTTTACACGATCAGATTTTCCAAAAGGAACATGAGTAAAACCTGGAACTAGAGGTAAAAAGGGTTGACGGTACTTCTTTTTCCATGTTGCTGAGAGTGCACCCATAGTCTTACCATGGTAACCACCTACAAATGCAATAATATCGGTTTTGCCAGTATATTTACGTGCAAGTTTGATAGCGGCTTCTATAGATTCTGCACCACTATTGGAAAAAAATGTTTGAGTTAAACCATTAGGAGTGATAGTAATCAATTTCTTCAGAAAGCGAGATCTAGCCTCATTATATATTGAACCATGCCCAGAGATTAACATTTCAGCTTGTTTTTGTATAGCTTTAACAACGCGAGGATGACAGTGACCTACAATACAAACACCATAACCCGACATACAGTCAATATATTCTTGATCATTAATATCCCATACAAGGGCACCTTTACCCTTTACAAGTGTAAGAGGTTTCTTTGCGTAAACATTTGCCATATATTTCTGTTCAATATCAATTATTTCTTTTTCATTCATAACTAATCACTGTTCCCCGTTTATGTTCAATAGCTGAAGAAATAGGTTTACTTGATAGACCCGAAGTTATAATTACTTCTTTAACACCCATACTCAGAGATTCCATAGCAGCATAAACTTTCGTAATCATTCCAGGACCAATTTTTTGAAGAATTTCCTTAGCCTCTAAGACAGATAACTTCGTAATTAATGTTTCATCTAAATATAAACCTTCAACGTCTGTCATAAGAATTAGTTTATCAGCTTTAAGGAAACCGGAGATATTAGCAGCCACTCTATCACCATCCACATTCAAGGGTTCAAATTCTTCGCTTAAAGCAATAGGTGAGATAACAGGAGTGTACCCGCCACCCATGATTAGATGAATGAGTTTAGAGTTGACACTTACAATCTTTCCTGTATAACCGCCATCTATTACCCTCTTACGCCCTCTATTATCGATTATAATAAGCTTCTTTTTGCGATTAGCTCTTATTAGTTGTCCATCTAGACCAGATAAACCTAAAGCATTAACACCCATACTCTGAAGGTTAGTAACTATCTGTTTATTGAGTTTCCCCGCCATAACCATAGTGTAGATTTTAACAGTTTCTTTATCAGTATATCTACTTCTGAAACCAGCGGGAGAAGTGATAAACGTTTGTTCTTTACCAAGTTTGGAAGCGATTTCCGTTACTTCTACTCCACCTCCGTGTACGAAGATGAGTTTATTCGAAGCAAGTATGGTTTTTGTGTCCTTAATAATATTTGAAGGGAGACCATTTTCTATTAATCTTCCTCCAACTTTTACTACAATCAACATCTACGATCACATTCTGCGAATATTTTAAAAATTTATAAATTTTGATAAAATTTCAAGGAAAATAAGCATTACACTATAAAATATTTTTCAAATCGAATGGTTTTATTAATATCGTTTATATCGTTGAAATACACTCCAACCAGCGACACTTTGAGCACATTTAATCAAAGGAATAGCCAGATTTATACCCCCAACTATTCGAGTTTGTTCCCAAAATTCAGGGCAAGAATTTGCTTCATGAAACAAGATATTATCAGCGTTACGTGAAATACTTTCCTCAATTATATCTTTAATACGTGTATAATGCTCGGTATCCATATAGATTTGAAAAGCATCCTCCAGTTTTTTATTCCAACTGGAAAATTTTCCAATCTTGATCTTTTCTTGTTTAACTTTCTTTACACCATTAAAGGATGGAATAAGTTTTTCGAGCTCAGATTTTACATATTCATCGTCAACAAATCGGTCTTCTCCAATGTTAAACATTGCATCTAACCCTAGAATCCAAGCTTCTGAATCTCGCCCCATAGCTTTACCACATTCGATCGAAGATTTCTGAATATTCATCGGTAATTTAACTCCAAAAACCATATTTCCAAGAAATGTATTAGTTCGAAAATCTTTAAAACCTCCACGAGCTAAAGCTGTCGGATAACAATAAGGAGGTTTCCCCCTTTCTTTAGCAATGATTATTCTGAGGTCATAAAACCATTTTTCAATGAACTCCTGGGCTACAAAACCGATTGGATTAATTATAGAAGGAGTTGAAATATTTAAATTGTTGATCAAAGTTTTTCTATCTCTTGAAAGTCTGACGTCTCTTCCGTGAGTTCCTGCATCAGGCTTTAGGACAATATCATCATCACTAAGACTATCTTGAATTAAAGTAGCTATATCTTCGGTATTATTGATTTTTCTACCAGACGTAGTTATATCGTGAGCATCGAGAGGAATAAAGACAGTGCTAGGAATTCTTATTCCTCTTTTCCAAAGTTCTACTAACGATCGGAATTTACTGAAACATAAATATTCTAAGGTTAATGGGTTCAATACATATTTTCCTAGACCTTCCATAATACTCGATGCATATAATCTAGCATTTTTACTCTGCATTCTGTTAAGAACGGCATTCACACCCTCAAGGGTTTTTTCTAAGTGTCGACCTTTCGTCTTAAACTGATAACCATCATTAGATATTGAGACGGATATCTTGCGAAAAGGAATATAGACTAAGTCGACGCCCATTTCCTCTGCCGTTAATCTTATGCCCATTTCATCAGTATCAGCGGATTCGTACATAATAGCAATACTCAATTTTATATCAAACTCCACAATTTAGGATTAAGTAGTATGCGATAAAGATTATGTAAGGAAGTATATGCTAGATGATAAATGATATATATCTTTTAGATAATTTTTTTATACAATAGGGTATTAGGAACCGAATATGGTCAATTCAATTTGTTAAAATCGTACATAATATCATAGATACAAACTAAAGATTACAAAAAAAAATATTCTAATTATAGTCCCGTAGTAAGGTTGCTCAGATCTTCTCTTGAGAAAATTCTTAGAAAAAGAGTCAGTATTGAAATTTTAATAAACTCCGTGAAGCCGTTCGGAAGTAGAGTATTATTACTTCAATAAAAAATTCAAGTGATAATCACGAAAAATGGAATTATTTTATGAACAAATGGAGATAAAATTTCGATCAAAAAAATAAAAATATTGGAAACTGTCAAGAAAACGTTATCTAAAGGGCCTCAGGATTACTTTCAGGTTTTTTAAGAAATAGAGATTATAACTTTATTCTATTAAAAATAAATAACCATATCCGTAAATTCTTTCAGAAGACAAACTATTTAGACATAAAACAGAATCTTCACAAATTATCATCAATAGCTTAAAAGATACAACAGCTACATCTAGATGTGCTTTAATTTTCTATAATCCAATCTCAATGAAGCGAGTAAATATTGAGGAAACTGTGAGTTGTTACTCGGACACAATTATGGTATTATCAAATAAATATGTGGGAAAGACTTTCATAGCTTTAACAAATTTGATTTAACAAGAAAAAGAGGAGTTGTAATATTTAATTATTAGTTTAACGATACAGATATATTAAACCTAAAAGTCTAAAAAGAGAATAAATGAAACAAAGTTAGATTGAAAAATAAAGGAAGAGGATTAAAAAAATGATTTTATCATCTTGTCCAGACTGTTTAGCTGAAATTGAGATACCGGAAGATGTCATGGTTGGAGAGATCATAGAATGCACTGATTGTGGTCTTGAACTTGAAGTTGAAAAAGTAGAAGCAAATAAAGTAGAGATACAAAGGCTATCAATTGAGAAAGAAGATTGGGGCGAATAGGTTTTTTCTCGATTTCTCAGATTTAATATTTTCATAAGATTAAAGTAGATTAGGTAGATTAAATATGAGAGATAAAATTGTTTTAGCTTACTCTGGTGGATTGGATACTTCTGTATCAATAAGATGGATTCAAGAGAAATATGATTTTGATGTCATAACTATGACGGTGGATGTGGGTCAAGGGTCAAATTTTAAAGAAATTGAAGAGAAAGCGAAGATAATAGGTGCAATCAAACATTATTCCATCGATGCAAAAGAAGAATTTGTTAAAAAATATATTTTTAAAGCGATAAAAGCAAATGCTCTCTATGAAGGAAAATATCCCCTGAGTGCTGCTCTATCCCGTCCCCTAATAGCTTCAAAACTCGTTGAAGTTGCAAAGAAGGAAAATGCAATTGGGGTGGCTCATGGATGTACTGGGAAAGGAAACGATCAAGTTCGTTTTGATGTTACAATAAAATCATTAGAACCAAAGCTCCAAATTATTGCACCTATACGAGAATGGAATTTATCGCGAGATGAAGAAGTGAAATATGCTAAGGAAAAGAAAATACCCTTAGTCTTTGAAAAGAATAAAGTGTATAGTATAGATCAAAATCTTTGGGGAAGATCCATTGAATCTGGACCGCTAGAAGACCCAAGTATTGAACCACCTGAAGATGTTTTTGAATGGACAGAATCACCTGAAAATGCGGTGAATGAACCAGAATATCTCACGATTACTTTTAGAGAAGGTATTCCATATGCTATAAATGGAGAAACCTTAGATGCTGTAACATTAATTGAAAAGTTAAATAATATAGCTGGGAAACATGGCATTGGACGTATAGATCATATGGAGGATAGACTCATCGGTATCAAATCGAGGGAGGTCTACGAGTGTCCAGCAGCAACAGTTATTTTAGAAGCTCATAAGGACTTAGAGAAAACCATTCTAACAAAACATGAATTATCATTCAAGAAACTTGTAGATGATCAATGGACATTCTTAGTTTATTCAGGTTTATGGATGGAACCCTTGAAAGAAGCCTTAGAGGCATTTATAGATAAAACTCAAGAGAGACTATTCGGAAAAGTTAAAGTCAAACTATACAAAGGGAGTCTTCGCATAGTTGGAAGATCTTCACCAATGTCATTATATGATCTGAAACTTGCAACTTATCAGAGTTCTACGACTTTCGATCAGACTTGGTCACTAGGTTTCATAGAACTATGGGGGTTACCCACTAGAGCAGCAAACATTGTACAAAGAAATAAGAAAAAAAGAGACTAACCTTTTCCATATTTTAAAAAGAATTGGAAAAATCTATAACCCGTCGTCATATGCAATAGGCTTTGTTTGATGCATATTTCATCAAAATGAGAGATGACATTATTTTTTTTATTTAAATTAGAATAAATAGCAAAAGGAACAGGATCCGATGTATGAGTTTTAAGAGTGACAGGGGTTAGATGATCACAAAGTATTGCAATTGTAAAATCATCTTTAATCTCTTTTAAGATAATACCTAATAATCTTTCATCAAGATCTTCAATAGTTTTAATTTTTAAAGTGTGATCACCCATATGTCCAGCTTCATCTGGAGCTTCAACATGAACTAGAACAAAATCATGGTTCTCTAGACTTTTCAACGCATATTTAGCTTTTCCCTCATAATTTGTATCGATATATCCTGTCGCACCTGGAACTTCGATAATACTCATACCCGCGTAGGTACCGATTCCCTTTATCACATCAACTGCAGATATCACAGCCCCAGTTATACCATATTTATCCTTAAGTTTTGGATATTTTGGTGTTTTTCCAGGACTCCAAGGCCAGAGCATATTAGCAGGATTCTGATGATTATTTATCCGCTCAATATTAATAGGATGATTCGAAAGAATATCTCTCGATTTCAAAATTATGTCGTTTAAAAGAGTAGCCATTCTAACACCGCTCTTGTTTAAGGGTGTAACCATAAGCTCTTTGATGGGCTTACCTACGACATCATGAGGAGGAAAACATTTGACTTCTTGAGAATAATCAGTACCTCTAAAAACGAGTAAATGCCTATAATCAACACCGGGATAAAATGTGATTTTCCCAAAAACGCCGAGTTCTCTATTCATGCAAGCAATAAGCTTCTTAGCATCCACCGTTTCTATGTGTCCAGCCGAATAATCATGCAGAATACCATCTTTCTCCGAGATAATATTACATCTAAAAGCTATACTTGTCTTGTCTAAAAAAATGCCCTGACTTGCAGCTTCTAAAGGTCCTCTACCATCATAATATTTTTTCGGATCATAACCTAAGATTGAAAAAACAGCAACATCAGTATTAACACCCATGCCATTAGGCACAGTATTAAGAGTACCACATATACCTTGGGAAACAATTTTATCCATGTTTGGATGATTAGCTACTTGTAGGGGAGTCTTTCCGTCAAGACCTTTAACTGGATAATCGGCCATTCCATCGGCAATAACCATCACATACTTCATCTAAGTCACCGTTCTATTGTATAGTGTTAAAGGAAACCATTCTACAACATCAATTATTTTAAGGTGAGAATTCAGAATAGGAATAGACCCTTAAAAGTGTTCAATTTTAGTAATAGAGAGAAGAGGCGTCTATTAACTCGTAAATAATAATTTTCAGCGGAATTTCGCGTTATAACAAATAGTTGACAATTATTGAACTTTTAAAATACCAAGTTCTAAGTGATATTGGGTTTAATAAGTTTAGATAAGTTATATAATAACAAGAGATATTGGAAGTTTAACCACATCTGGAAAAGCATACGAGAAACTTGTCTCAAAATTTAAAAACAGAGATTATTATTTGAAGTTTTACTCCAGAAGATACTGTTCCGCTTTATCTAAAAATTAGTATCACTACAAAATCAGAGAAAGAAAATATTTTTTTTTCTGAAATTCTCAGCGATGATTAAGTAACTGTTCCATCAAAAGTTATCGATGATAAAATTCAATTATTCAGAAAAAAAAGATTTTCTAGAGAATATAAGTGGAATAGATCTAGGGGACAATTATGTTTCACTGTTTTAGTAAAGGATATTATTAAAAAAATGGAACGCGTAAATATAGAAGATAAAATAAATTATAAAGATCTTGAAAAAGATTAAAGCTAAAAAGAAAAGAGTAAAGATTAGTAAGGGAGAAAAGGATAGACAAAAAAGTTAGTTAAATTATTAAACGAAGAACTGTCACGTAAAATCATTATGGGGCTAGTTTAAGAGAAATAGTCAATGAAGAATAATAAGAAAAAGCATAATTATCATAAAGATTCAATAGATTTACTTTCGACCATAATAACATCTATCCGAAATGGCCATAGGAAAAATGAGAAGAAACAAAATGGAAAGAACTATTGAAAAAGGAAATACGTTCATCGTCAGTGGACCGGCATCAATCACATTAATTGAAGGAAAAATAACGATTCTAGGATCAAACATGGTATTGTATAAAAAAGTAATTATTAGGAGAGGGAAAACACTTCCATTTGAAGCTGAAAAGAATTCAAGATTAGATGTAAAAATCAGTAGTAAAGCCTATACTGATGAAATAACAGGAAGCATAATACCAGATTCTTGGAGAACAATAACTGAGAAAATGCTTAAAAAACAAAAACCAAGTACGATTTTAATTCTTGGAAATATTGATTGTGGAAAAAGTACTTTGTGCACTTTTTTAGCAAACCATGCATTGAGAATGCAATTTGAGACTGTTATTATCGATGCAGATATTGAACAAGCAGACATAGGACCACCAGCTACAATTGGTTTAGGTTTAGTCCAGCGACCAGTATCCGATTTATTTTATCTTAAGGCATATGAGGCTTATTTTACAGGAAATACTAACCCAAAAACAGTAACTGAAAGCGTGATTGAAGGAATTTCTTTACTTAAAAAACGAGCTGAAGAGATGGAAAGCCAAGTTATTATAATAAATACAGATGGATGGATTCAAGGAGAAGATGCAAAAGAATTTAAAACTTCCATGATAAGAAGATTACTTCCAAATACTGTAATAGGTTTTCAAAATAATAATGACTTAGAAAACATATTAAAACCAATTGAGGAAGAAGGGTTCAATGTATATAGATTGAACCCCTTCCAGTTAACTAAAAACATAAGTAAAGAAATTAGAAGGGAACTAAGAGAACAGAGTTATAAAAAATATTTGAGAGGAAATATATTAAGAAATCTCCAGATGAATTGGATTCAATTAGAAAATATACCACTTTGTAAAGGAACATCTCTAAATGAAAATAGATTGAAGAATTTGGAAGAAAACATTGGGTGTAAGATAGTTTATTGTGAAGATACACCTGAGAAACTATTCATCGTCCTTGAAGAAGAAAATCAGATAAGTAATAAGAAAATTATCGAAATAAAAGAATTATTTACAAAAAAGGTTCATATAATAAACGATGGCATGGAAAAGGGACTATTAGTTAGTTTACTAGATCAAAATCATCATTTTTTAGGTTTAGGAGTAATATCTAAAATAGATTATAAAAATAAAAAATTGAAGTTATTTACTCCATGTAGAGAGAAAATAAGTATTGTTCAATTTGGACAAATAAAAAGCAATAGAGATGGAAAAGAATTATGAGCAACAAAATTATTATCTGTTTAACAATTTTTTATTCTATGTTATTTGTAAATAATAAAAGGTAACTCCAAATAATACAAAAAATTTAAGCTTGTTGTAAGTTATTAGAAGAAAGTCGGTTAAAATTCATAATAAATCATCTATAAAATAGTTAAAGAAAATTTAAATAGTTAATGAGAAACGTGCGTATTATTGAAGGGGAAATTACCATGGAACTGGAACCCATCAAAGCTGTTATTTTTGATTTAGAAGGAACCCTTCTCACTTCAAATATAAATTTTCTTAAGATGCAGAAGAAGATCGTAAAAGTTCTCACTTTACATGGATTTAAAGAAGATTCATTTCCATACTTATTGATAACTAATCCTACTAAGTTCAAAGTAATCTTAAAGGAAAAGGGTGTAAACGAAGCTGAAATCTCAAAGATAAATAGAGAGATTGCAAAGGCTATTGAAGAAATTGAGATGGAAAATATTGAAGATACTAACGAGATCCATGGAGCTAAAGAGTTTTTACAGAAACTAAAAACTAAAAAGATAAAGATTGGAATAGTAACACGAAATTGTAGAGTGTCTACTATTGAAGCATTAAAAATTACAAATATGTTGAAATTTATAGATATAATAGTTGCAAGAGATGATTGTGAAAATCCAAAACCGGATACTGAACACTTATTGAAAGCACTCAAAGGTTTGAAGATGAAACCTAACGAGGTAATAATGGTTGGAGATTCTTGGCTTGATGCACTTTGTGCAATAAATTCGAATGTGAAATTTATTGGAGTCTTAACAGGATATTCCTCTCAAGAAAAGTTCAAAGAGATGGGAGTTGATATTCAACCCAGTGTTAAAAACGTGAGTGATTTGTTTACATAAGCCACAGCACTACTATATTATCGGCTTTTTTCTCTGGAAATTACGTATCAGTATCGACATTCATGAAGACATTAATATTAAATTGGCATCCATTTTAAATATTGAAGATAAAGATACAAAAAATTGAAAAGGAGCTAATGGAATAAAATATTCCCTTGAGGATTTTGAATGGTTAAAGGGAAGAATTTAGCAGAGAAAATATTGAATGATCATACGTTAGAAGACGTTAAAGCGAATGACTTTGTTATATGTGAAGTGGATATTTGTTTTGCCCATGACGGAACAAGCCAACTAGCTATAGAACAAATTAAAAAACTTGGAAGAGAAAGTGTAGCTAAACCAAATAAAACGATCTTATTCATGGATCATGCATCACCAAGTCCAAGAAGAGAACTTTCCAACACACATTTACTTATGCGATCATTCGCAAAAAAAATGGGGATCATATTACATGATGTTGGTTGTGGTGTATGCCATCAAATAGTATCTGAATCTTATGCTAAACCGGGAGATATAATTGTGGGAGCTGACTCCCATACATGTACTGCTGGAGCCCTTGGATCATTTGCAACTGGAATGGGTTCAACAGATATAGCAATAGCAATGGCTCTTGGTAAAACATGGTTCAGAGTTCCGGAGACCTTTAAAATTGAAGTGGATGGAATTTTTAATAATATGGTTTATGCTAAAGATTTAATGCTTTTCATAATAGGAAAAATTGGTGCAAATGGTGCAACTTATAAATCTTTAGAATTTTCAGGTAACAATATCAAAGGAATGGAAATTTCCGAGAGAATGACTCTTGCAAATATGGCTGTTGAAGCAGGAGCTAAATGTGGATTATTCGCTTCAGATAATAAAACGAAGATGTATCTACACGAACATGGACGAGAAGAAAGTTTTAGGGATATATATCCTGATGAGAACGCTACTTATGAGAGAACCATAGAAATCGATGTTTCTAAATTAGCACCAATGGTTGCTTGTCCAGATACTGTTGATAATGTTAAGATAGTCAATGAAGTCAAAGGTGTAAAAGTAGATCAAGTCTACATTGGCACTTGTACGAATGGTAGGATTGAAGATCTCCGGATAGCTGCCAAAATAATTAAGGGAGAAAAGAAACATAAAGATACAAGATTGATAATAGTACCCTCTTCCCCTAAAACGTACAAGGAAGCAATAAGAGAAGGGATTATTGAGACATTCATTGATGCAGGGGGAATAGTTATGGCTCCCAGTTGTGGACCTTGTGTAGGTGTGCATCAGGGAATTCTAGGAAATGGAGAGACTTGTCTTTCAACCCAAAATCGCAATTTTAAAGGTAGAATGGGAAATCCTAAGGGATACATTTATCTCTCTTCTCCAGCAACGGCCGCAGCTACAGCAATTATGGGTGAAATAACTGATCCAAGGGTGATTTAATATGGTTCTTAGAGGAAAAGTTTGGAAATTCGGTGACAGTATCAGTACTGATCTAATAACTCCTGGTCGATATTACCATCTCAGATCCAATCTTTCTGAATTAGCAAAGCATGCAATGGAAGACGCTGACCCCACATTTTCATCGAAGGTGAAGAAAGGTGATTTCATAGTTGCCGGTAAGGATTTTGGTCTCGGTTCAAGTAGAGAACACGCACCAATAGTCATAAAACTAGCTGGAGTAAGTGCAGTAATTGCACATTCTTTTGCTAGGATTTTTTATAGAAATGCAATTAATGTAGGTCTTCCAGTTATAAGCTGCAAAACAGATCAAATCGATGAGGGGGATATCTTGGAAATTGATCTAGAAAGAGGAATACTCCACAATATCACCAAGAAAAACAAAATAAAGTATCAACCATTACCAACTCTAATGAAAGCCATTCTTGAAGAAGGAGGATTGGTACAGTACATTAAAAAATTTGGAAACTTGAAAATAGTCTAGTAATCTTTTTTTTAAAAAAAAGATTATTTTTAATTTTTTGTTGATTAGATACAATGTTGACTCAGTCTTTACATTAAAAACCGATAGTTTATTCATTTAAAGTTCATAAAATAAATAAACATTCGAATAGAGATATGATTACTAATGAAGAAAAATATTCTTCGAATCACAACAATAATTATTCTAATCGCAGGTTTAATGAATGTAGGAATTGGAGTAGGAGTACTAAGTGTGTATTACATATTCGACGTACCTTCCCAGATCGAAACAATTGAAAATATGCTTAATTCTTTCGAGTTGAATGTTCTAGACAAGACAGTGATACTATTAGAGAACACATCATCAACGATTGAATCTATGACTTTCCCACATGAATTAATAGTAAACACGAATAAAACACTCGGCAGTATTATTGATGTTTTAAATGTTTCAATTGAACAGATGATGGATATCTCAAACAGTTTCTATCGTCAAGCCGAGATGTTCTCGGAGTTAAGTATACTTTGGGATTCTTCTGAAGTAATGAAAGAAATGGGGGAGGTAATAAGTAAACTACATCTATCAATAGATATGATGATACCTTCTTTACAAATGACAAAAAATAACATTACAGATATAACATCTAGTTTAGAATCGGCAGATGCGGAGGTTGAATATTTTCAAGAAACTTTTAGCTCTATGTTAAAACAAATGGCTGAAGAAGTAAACGTACTGACAGAACAAATTAAAAGTACTAAAGATCTGGTATTAACTAATGTTAATTCATTCAAAATAATTACTCCAGTTGTGTATTTAGTTTGCATGTATTTTATAGTTCAAGGAGTAGCACTGATGAGTATATCAGTAGTGAGGAAATATGAAAAAGCATAAAAGCCAGAATTTTAAAAAAATCATCAAATTACTAATCGGTTATTGTTGAGGTATTATCACACGTATAGCATTTTTTTCTTTTAATTTTGGGTCATCTTCAAGAAAAGATGAGAGGTTTTTAACGAATTGAAAAGAGGGACTAAAGAAAACAATAAAGATAAAGTGATACATCCACATCAAATATTTGTATTCGGGTTAATATTAATTAGTGTATTTAGTACACCATCATTAATTATTGCTTCATCCCAAAATATCAATCCTGAAACTGACTATAAAATCTTCATTTATAATGACCCAAGATACCCTTATGCTTGGTATGATTCAAACGCTGCATCTATTATGATCAAATATATGGAGGATATTTTTAGCAAGTTTAACATCAATTATGCAATAGTTAATGCTGATGAATTGAGAGACATTACTCTAAACGAAGATCCAAATAGGTCAATACTCATCTTCTCACAAGATGTAATTCCTGATACAGTATGGAACGGTTCTTCCTCTTCTGTTCTAATTAAATGGTTGCAAAATGGAGCAAAAATAATATGGAGCGGTGGATGGGAATTTTGGTACATCGGTTACAAGAATGGAACGTTAAAACATAAAATAGGAATAGAAAATATACCTTTCGGAAGAACTGTAACGGTGTTTGAAACCGCTAATGTGTCAATATCTCAATTAGGAACTGACAAAATTCCAAGCTTAAAAACATTTCAAACTCGAAGACCGTTTAGTGAAGAGCTCCTACAAGGATTTTATTATGAAATCTATGGTTATGCTTATGTACGAAATATAAAAGTTATTGATCCAGGAGTAATAGGTGTAGGCAATGGACTCTTCGTAAAGATTGGAGCTAGTACAAGATATCAACTTGGATCATTAGATAGAACAATATACATAACTGAATTTATCTTGAACCGGTTTTTCGATTATAACTTAGACCTAACGAATGGGCTTACATATTTTAACAAAGATGATACAGGTATTGTATATATACTGCCACATGAGGCTTCTACGCCGCATTGGAATAGTACTTACGGTGACAGGATTTATTTCTATGCTTATTCAAATGTTACAAATTATGAAGAATTCATAATTAATGATTTTAATATTATAAGTGAAAAATATAATTTTATTATTTTAATTTTACCACTAGAGGATACAGATCTATTTTACTATAATATTCAAAAGATGGATACTTGGGCAGATGAGAAGGGAATAAAAATATTATATGTCTTCTTTTCAAAGGGAAAATATGAATCTGAAGAGCATTACTTACAAATAGGAAGTTCAGCATATAATTTAACAATATACAACATGAAGTTCTTACTCAACCAAACAGCTACACTCGCGACCGGAATATGGTATGGTTGGGAAAATAGACCTGTAAATTTATCTGAGATTGAGAATTTCTATAATTCTCTCCCAGAACAACTAAAAACAAAATACTACATATGGATTGATGAACCGTTCTTACAAAATGTTATTGACAGCGGATTAACTGAACTAACTAATAGGTTGAAAATAGGAGTAGTAACAGAGATATACTCCACGGTAAATCTGGCTTTATACGGATTTAATTTTGAAAACCAAATAGTGGTAATAGGTTATTGGAATGCTCTGACTTCAAATGAATGGATTATTCAGATGAAGAAAAAGATTAACTATGTATCCGAATCTAATGATCTATGGCAAAACAGAAGGTTAGCAGTATGGATATTCTGGGATGAAAATGATGCATCTTATGAACTGTATCGGGCATACATCAATGACACGCTTAGTAATCCTTTATTGATAAATATACAGCCAATATCGTCTTTCTCCTATTCACCCAATGAATGCAGTATTTTAGATTTAGTAACATTCTATGATACATCGTATGATCCAGATGGAAAAATCGTATCACAAAATTGGAACTTTGGAGATAATTATACAACAAATAATATGAACCCAACACACCATTATTCAGATAAAGGAATTTACACTGTGAAATTGACAGTTATAGATGATGAGGGATATAGTCATTCAACATCACTAATTGTAAATGTAAAAAATCTTTCACCAATCGCAGAATTTATAATTAATCCTTTGAAACCAACAAAAGGAGAAATTGTTGAATTCACAGATAATTCATTTGATCCTGAAGGGAAAATGCTCAAATATTCTTGGAATTTTGGAGATGGAAATAATTCTACACAGTCTAATCCAAATCATGTTTATGAAAAAGTAGGAACGTATTTTGTTAAATTTTCAGTAACAGATGATGAAGGAAAAATAGATATTAAAGAAAAAAAAATTGAAGTCTTTTCAAAAATATATAATCTGACAATTGAATTAAAAGATCTCCTTGAAGTGCCAATATCAAACACTGAAGTACAGCTTTATTCAAATGATAATGATCTGTACACTTCAGGAGTTACAGATGTAAGTGGAGAGATTAAATTTCTTGAAATACCGGAGGGAGAATATAAAATTAAAGTCACAAGTTTTGGATATTCAACCGCTAAAACAACAATCTTATCAGTATCAAAAACTATACAAATTAGTGTAATATTTTCGAAATACACGATTGGAATTTTGGGAACCATTATCATTTTTGTTATTGTTATCATAATTTTAGTATATAGAAAAAAACAATTTTATTTGCAGTAAATATTAATAATTTAGAGTTGAGTGATCTTCAACAATTGGTTATTCAATATATATTGCTGGCCGATATGGTTCACTTAATTGTGCTTTATTCATAGGATCATAGTGATTCAAATCTTCCTCTCTGAAAACTTTAACGTCAACATTAAAAACTTGCTTATAATAATCTCTCGTTTCTTTTAAAATTTTGAATTCATCAATTATGCCATTTTCTAGATGTTTATCAACTAATTCAGCAGGTATTTTATTGATATTTTTAATCAAAGTCCGGACATATTTAGAGACTTGTTTAGCTCTATTTCGCATATTTTGATCCAACATAATTTTCTTCATCAAGATAGTAATTTTTACAGTTTCCGTTTTTGTGCACTTCAAAGCATATAAGTAGATATTCCATTTCCATTCGGGACATGTATAGTAGTATATTATCTTCGGTTTCATTTTCGTAACATGAATAATATGAGTAGTGTCTGCTTGAATTGCTTTAATGAATGTCTCTTGCGCAATAATTCTTCTATCAACTTTACCAGGATCAAATGTTGGCCATTTCGCTATTGAAATGAAAGATTTATTGCCCATTTCATGCCAGATCTCCTCACAGAGATGAGGTGTAAAGGGAGCCAATAAGCGGATACGTATTTTTAAAATTTCATTTAAAAGTATTGATCTAACTTTTTTCCGCTCAATGGAGGTTTCGATCGATGTTCGATGTAGATACCATTGAATGTCTTGATCTAACATGTAAAGAGCTTCATGAATAGCTTCTCGTATTCTAAGATTATTCATAGCATCGGTGATTGCTTTAACTCTTAAATGAAGACGACTAAGTAACCATTTATCAATAGTAGTAAATTCACTTGTTTCTTGATCATATTCAGTATTTATTATCTTAATTGCGAAGTTATAGAAACGTTCTAACCTTTCACGACAAGATTGTGCAAAGCTAAAATTGAAGTCCACGTCTTGTAAAAGTTCCGCGGTGGAGAGTATGGCAAGGCGAAAAGGGTCAGTACCATACGTTGCAATAGCTTCTCGTAGAGGAATTATATTTCCCAGAGATTTCGACATTTTCTTTCCTTCTAGAAGTACACTGCCAGTAACAACAATTTGTCGAGGCCATAAAGCTTCAGAGAAGATAGCTGCGTGATTAAAAATAAAGAAAGTTAAATGGTTTGGCACTAAATCTCTCCCCGAGTGACGACTATCTAAGGGATAGAAATATGTGAACTCTTCCCGCATAGCCTTTAAGTAATTGGCTTTAAGCCCTAATTTTTTTGCTATAGTTTGACAATTTCCTTTATTGAGGAAAATATAGTCAAATACTGAATCATTCAGTTGTTCAGCTTTAATCCCTTTTTCATTTATCTGTTTAGAAATTGTGTAATAGCTCATGTAGATTACTGAGTCAGAAAGGCTCTCGATAATCCAATCAGCATCCCAAGGTAGTTTAGTACCCATTCCTTGCTTTCGAGCGCAGGCTTTCACCCTTAACCAATCAATAGTGTTCTCAAACTCAGTATGAAGGTCATCAGGAATGATTTTCATACTGTTTAAACACTGATAAGCCTTTTCTTTCCACTTAATGTTCCCATAATCGAGAAACCACTGGTCATCAAGAATTTTAACAATAATCTCTGCACCACATCTACAAAAGACGGGACGGTTTACAAGAGTATAAACTTGAAAGGCTTTGTCTTCCAATAGTAAAGTGGCAGTAATCTTTTCTCGAGCCTCAGAAATGGTCATTCCGACATATTTTCCTGTAATTGCTTTCATTCGCCCCATGTGAAATTCTTTGCTGTAAATTTTTTTTGTCGCTTCTTCGAGTTTAGTATCTAATTGATTAACAGCGCCTACTTGTTCTAGGATATCTAAAGCTGGAAATTCTGAATATCCTTCTAATGATATTAAAGAGATAGGTGTTATTTGGTTTAAGATATCTAAATAGAGATGGGCTGTTGAAAAGTTTAATCGTCCACTTTTTAAATCTTCTAGAGCGATGTAATCGTAGGGAGCATGACCGGGAACGGACATTACTATGCCTGTTGCATTCTTCGGGTCAACAAAATTTGCAGGTAGAATTGGAATTTTATTACCTGATAAGGGATTTTCTACATATTGTCCGATAAGACTCTTTCCAGAAACTGAACCTATAATGGTGACTTCTTTATTGAGAAATCTTAATTTTTCTGCGAATTCTCTGCTTATTATTAAGAGTTCATCATTGACTTCAGCTTTGACATAGTCTATGTCAGGTCGAACCCAAATATTAGTGACACCAAAGAGTGTTTCTGGGCGTAAGGTCCCTATAGGTAGAAAGTAGTCTTCAAGTTTGAATTTAATTATAATGACTACATCGATATCAGGTTCTACATCTCCTTTAGTATCATGTTGCCCCATAGGATTTCCACACAAAGGACACCATCCAACCGGATGACTGCCTTGTGTAATTAATCCCTTGGATCGAAGTTTTCGAAACTGCCATTCAACAAATTTACTATATTGAGGATCAATCGTAGTAAATTCGCGACGCCAGTCAATTGAATAGCCCATTTCAAGCATACTTTCTTTCATCTCACGGCGAAAGTAGGCTGCGATTTTCAGAGGAGAGACAAAAGTTTGAATCACATCTATAGGAACCTTATAGATTCGAGTAAGTTCATCTAAGAGTACGGGATCTTTAGCTGCTATTCGCTTTGCTATTGCAAGAACAGGTGTTCCCGTATAATGAAAAGCCATTGGGAAGAGTACATTGAAGCCTTGCATTCGTTTAAAACGTGCATAAACATCAGTTAAAGTATAAGGTCTACCATGACCAACGTGAAATGGCATATTAGGATACGGATAGGCAATAGTAATGAAAAATTTAGGAAGTTCTGATTTAGGATTAGCCTCAAATAGTTTAGATTCGTTCCACGCATTTTGCCATTTTTTTTCGATGATGTGCCAATCAATTATCAATATTAGGGATTCACCTTTGTAACCTGATTTATAATGGTCTCAGTAGCCAAGGATAACGCTTCTGAGATTTTGTCTACCTTAATACCTCCTCCTTGACCAAAAGATATTCCTCCACTCCCTCCACCGCCTACAACCTTAGCCATTTTAGAGACAATTTGTCCGGCGTTAACTCCACTTTTCACGGCTTCGTCACCAGCCATCACTACTATTTTTAAAGTCTCATCGGAGGTACATAAAGCAACTACTGTGTTAGGTTCCTTCTTTGTTATAAAACTTGCAGTTTTTATGAGGAAATCTACATCAGAATCTTCAATCTCATTAGTGATAATAATTACGTTCTTAATTTTTTGAGTTTTTTTCAGTAGAAGTGTTGCTTGATATTTTGCCAATCTCTCCTTCAATTGAAGGATTTTTCGGTTAGCATTTTTTAATTTAACTATGAGATCTTCAGTAGCTTCGATAATCTTCTCTTTTGGTACATTAAGTATCTTCGAACTTTTACTAAGATGTGTGTTCAATTCTTGAGTGAACTGTATTGCTGGGAAACCTGAGGCAAAGATTATCCGCTCAACACCATCTTGTATTCTTTCGGTGTGAAGTATTTTTATTAACCCTAATTCTCCTGTAGATTTAAGATGAGTACCTCCGCAAGCTTCAACATCCCAATTACCAATCCTTACGATACGAATCTGACGATCTGGGATAATTCCGCCTTGATACAAACGGTATCCGTAGGTTTTTTCTGCGACTTCTCTAGGCATCAAAGACACTTCAACAGGGATATTCTGCATTACGATAGAGTTTGCTAATCTCTCAATCTTCATTTCTTGTTCTTTTGTAATTCTTGTCCAATGTGAAACGTCTAATCTTGAAATAGAAAATTCATTTCTAGATCCAGCTTGCCAAGCATGTTCACCGAGAACTTTCCGCACCGCACCAAGCAAAATATGTGTAGATGTGTGATGTCTCATAAGGTTTAACCGTTTATCCCAATTGATTTTACCGGTTATTTCCTTACTCTTAAAAGAGACTTCGGCATTTATCTCGTGAAGAATAATATTTCCAACTTTTTGAACATTTATTACATCAACCTGTTTTCCATCTATATTAATTGAGCCTGAATCAGATTGTTGTCCACCACTCTCTGGGTAGAATGCTGTTTTATCTAAAACAATAAATCTCTTATCAATTACCTTGAGAACCACGGCTTTAAATTTCTTTAAATATGAATTCTCAAAGTATAGTTGTCTCGTTTTTTTTATTTCAGAAACCTTATCTTTCAATTTAGAAACATTATCAAAGTCTTCTTTTAGAAACGTAGGAGAAATATGGCTCTTCGCAATCATTGCATAAAAGTTATCTGGAATATGAAGAGTCATATCATCCGTTTGAAGAACATCTTTAACAATTTCTGGAGGAATTCCATGTGAATCGTATAATTCCACTAATGTCTCAAGTGGAACTTCATGTTTTCCAGTTAATTTAAGTTTTTTAGCAATCCTCTTTGATAATCCGATGCCTCTTTTCAAAGTGAGTTGATATTTTTTCACTTCGACTGAAAGGGCGTCTAATATTTCCGTTTGCATGGTTTTTATATAGGGAAAACTTGGAACCCAACGGTCTATTTGCTCATTAATGATCTCAAAAAAGTAAGATTCGATTCCAATCAACCTTAAGAGTTTATAAACTCTTCTCATCAATAGTCTTATGAGATAGCCTTCATTATTGTTTGATGGAACAACGCCTTCAGCTAACATAAAAATCAAAGCCTTTGTATGATCTGCAATAGCGTATGCACTTTCAACAGGAACCATAAGCCGATCTAATTCATAATAGTTCATATCAAGTTTTTTAGCTACACGTTTCCTCAGAGACATCCTATCAGGAACAAATTCACTATTCATAATTGCTGATAATTTGGAGCTCTCAAAAAGAAATTTTTTATCAATATTATTCAACCCAGATAAATTCAGTATCTTATCTAGAAGTGAACCATACAAAGCATGGAAACCACTTAGTGAACCCTGAGATAACCAACAGAAACGCTCTATTCCATACCCCGTGTCAACAATCTTTATAGGCATATCAATCAATTCATTGCCTACAACCTTATATTGCATGAAGACCAGAGTTGAAACCTCAAGCCCACATACACAGCCTTCTACATCCGGCCCAGCGTTTCCCCCTCCAGACCATATTCCTTCTTTATAAGTGACAAGACTGGAGTCAATACCAAGAACATCTGTAAGAAATTTATGGTGTAAAGTAAGTGTCTGATTTTTCCAATATACCTGTTTTTTTGGATAATTAAAAGCGTGAGCTCCACCCATTTCAAATATTGTAAGATGACGACCAGCTGTTAAACCTACATTATCAATATCATTAAATCGTAAACAAGGTTGAGTTATTACAAGAGGATTAGCCGGAGGAGGAATAAGCCCTTCAGTTACGAAGGGTTGGAAGTTAGCTATACTCGCAATAGTGATAAAAAGATCGTCTCTCCATCGAGCAATTACAGGGTAAGGATTAATTCTAGTGTGACTATTTTTTTCAAAGAAAGATAAGAAAGCTTCTCTTAGCTCTTCAAAAGTAAAGCTTCTCTTTGTTGGTGGATTCCCGATAAAGGTATACTCTTGACAGGGAGCATCTCCACAATTATCTAAATCAGAATTCTGAGTCCAGAAATAACTATCACAATGTTTACATTTCTTTCTAACGAAATCATTCTCAAGAAAAAACGGAATTTTATAAGCACTTTCAGGAAACATCTGCAAAATCCTTCTTTTCACATTATTACAATATCAATATATGAAAATTGATCCACCCTTTCCTTTTGCTACATATACTTTAGTAAAACATTATACAATAAAAATATAATACCAAAATAATACTATAGTCTATCGGTCACAATAGGAAACAATACCAAGTAGTAAACATAATAAAAAAAGTGTACCTAAATTTGAGCTGTCTTATAAAGACAAACTTCAAAAATTGGTTGCAACAAAAAAGACCTGTACTCGCAGCATTCAATTATTCTACCCAAATAATGCTCCGAGACCAGCTACAGCTTCCTCTTCCACTTTCTCCTCTTTCTTCTCTTCTTTCTTCTCTTCTTTGACAGAAGTTTCTATGTTTGAAACTACTTGAGTGGCACCAAATCCTGGTGATGTTTTAATCGCCTCGTCAATGTCAACTTCTGAAAGTGAAGCGACAAGTGCTTTAACTCTTGATTCATCAATATCCACTTTGGAAGCTTTTAAAACCTGTTTAATACTTTCTACATCGACGTTTTTACCCGAAGAGTGGAGAAGTAAAGCTGCATAGATATATTTCAATCCTTATTCACCTCTAATTATTCTAAACTTTCTTTTCAATTACTAATGCTACAGTACTTGTAAATCTCTTCCTTTTCAACTTTTCCTCTATTTTAACTTTTTATTGTCCACGAAATTCTATGGGAACAGCTTCTTTATTCATTTTAGACAGTTTTATTGCAATTGTTGCCATATCAGCATATGCTTTTGCGATCAGATGAGAAATTACTTCAGGAACAAAATAGACCGAGCTAATAGCAAGATTTCTAGCATTTGAAGCTGCTTTCCAAAGGATGACATTCGAGGTTTCTTTCGTAGGATACACGATACTAATGGATAGATTGAAAGCTTTATTGAAAGCATCTTCAAATTGTCTTCTGATATCATTAAGATCAAGAAATAGTTGACTAGATGTTATGACTAAACCGTCGTCATAAGCGGCAATTAATTTAAGTCCGACTTCAAGGGATTTAATTCTAAGTTTAGGAAGAATACTAGCAACTCTAGATGTTACAGTTTCACCCTTCTTAGTAATAACAGTATCTCTAAGTGCCCAAACACTTCCACCATCGATCTTTGTCCGTACACCCACATCTTGTAACTCAGAAATGGCTGGACCTGGAGGAAGAGCGGTATTACCTGCAGGTACAATGATGTCATTAGGAGCAATGTCTCCAGTTTTAGCAAACATCTTAATTTTATTTTTGTCAAGGAGAAGGAGGAGCTTAAAAGGATCCATATTTGTAAGCAGCAATATATTTGAACCTTTTAGGGTTTCAATTAGTTTTTCAATTCCAATCTTCTTGGAATTCTGTAAAGCCATTTTTAAAAGGATCTTTTTAGTTACTTTCAGTTGTATTAAAGATCTAAATTTTTTAGCTAATTCCTGTAATTGTATAGCTCTAACTTTATATAAATCGGCAATTCCCAACACGGAATAAGTATTAATCAACTGAGTAAGTTCCTCAACATCTTTAGCCTTTTTCGTTAAACTATCTCTTTCCAATGTTAAAACCAAGATATATTACCTCATAACTCTATTTTTGATGATGGACCCATTGAAGTCTTGATATAAGCACGTCTAATGTTTTTGAAACCCTTCGGCAGTCTTTGCTCAAATCTTGCAAAAACAGCTTGGATATTATCAACGAGTTGAGTGTCAACCATATCCTCTGTGCCTACCCTACATTGTGTTACCAATTGATCTCTAACTCTTAGCCTAACCAATCTTTGGTAACGCTTAATAATTGTTTCGATAGGTGCAATTGGCGGTATTGGAGTCGGCATCTTCCCTCTTGGACCTAAGATAGGTCCAAGAGATTTCCCGATAAGAGGCATTAGAGTAGTTTCAGCAAGGAAAAAGTCGGTTTCATTAACTAACTTTTTAGAATTTTTTTTATCATTTGCAAGAGTGATAAGAGCATCCCGTTCTATAACTCTACAAACACCCGTAGCTCTTGCTCTTAAAGCTAAATCCCCAGTAGCGAAAACAGTTATGTGAACATCTTCTACAGGAGCATGTGGAAGCTCAACTAATTCATTTATCCGATTTTCAGGTTTTTTTAGATTTATATCTTTAAGGTTTAAGATTAACTCTACTGATTGTTTAAAATTTCTCTTCTTAGATTTCTGTTTTATCTCAGAAATTGCTTTGAAGATAGCTTTGTTTTTAATAGGCATTTTTTATTCCTTCAAAAATATCATTTTTTTAAATGTAGTTTGAAAATCATTGTCATTCTTTCAAGATATCATCAAAGAGACCTTCATCAATTTCTCTTTGAATGTCTCTGGGTTCTTTATCATTAACCGTTATACCTACACTAACACAACTCCCAAGAATCTCTTTAACAGCGGCTTTTAGATTCTTAGAGAAAAGCTGCTCCCGCTTTAACTTAGCAATATGTATTAATTGATCCACAGTCAAGTTACCAACTTTTTCAGTATTTGGAGTTCCAGATCCCTTAGCAATACTTAATTCTTTTACAAGTAATGCAGAAGTTGTTGGAGTTCCAATAGTCACATTGAAAGTCTTGTTTTCCACATCGACCTCAACTTTTACGGGAACCTTCATTCCAACATAAGCGGCAGTCAATTCATTAATTTTTTTTACAACAGCTAATACGTTGAGACCGAGAGGTCCCAGAGCTGGACCTAAAGGTGGACCAGCCGTTGCACTTCCACCATTAACCAATATTTCCACAACTTTATTCGCACACATTATTTATTCCCCATGTTTAAATTCAACGAGCTTAATTATCAATTTATTTTAATGACTTTTAAGTAATCTGCATGAACAGTAATAGGAAGAGTAAATGTTGCTTCTAATAGTTCAAGAGTTGCTTCAGATCTTACCTTATTTACTTTTGTTATTTTAGCTTTCATTCCTTTAAACGGTCCACCTGTAATCTCAACTACATATCCCACTTCAATTTCATCAATTATGGGTTTCACAACTAAATATTTCTCTACTTCTGGATACTGAACTTTACCTTGAACTTTAGATTTCACATTTTTGATACCAGAGATAGCTTGATCAACGATGTGAGATCCCGCAGTTTCAATAAAGATATATCCCCGAAGGGTTTCAGGGACAAGAATAGATAATACGGGTAAGTTATCTATTTTAACCTTTACATAAATAAGTTCAGCTGCGTTCTTTTCTTGACCTGCAACTGTTTTTACGACAAAGATTGAAGGCTCTATACGAGTATTTTTTTCCATTTAACATTATTCTCCTTTAGATAGTTGGAGTAGTTGACTGTAGCATAGTTGCAAGAAACTTGATTACGAAACCGATAATACCTATAATAACCATTCCCATCAGACTTACTTTAATAGATGACCAAAGCTCTTGATTTGAAGGTTTCTTAATAATTTTCATTAATCTCTTAAATGAGGTAAAGAAATCTCTAATACCCATATATTCCAACTCAAGTATTTTTTTAACTCTGATGACAGTCGAACTACATTTTTAACTTTATGGTCTTATTTCATAATTAGGAAAAACATCACGATTTGAAATATCATCACAATATTTTACCTAACTCAACCTAAAAAATACTTCTTTAGATATAAACTCTTTCTTTATAAGAAATATTGAATTTAAATTACCAACGATTCCTTTTGATGATTAAAAGATTGAAAAAGTAACTACAAGATTACTAAATACTGTAACCACCCTACACATCAACATGAACCTAAACGAGTCTTGTTAAACTAGAAAGTGTAGACCGAACTAGTCGGACGCGAACCTAATAATAACGCAAATTTTTCAACACTTAAGCACTTTCATAATTATTTCAACCATTTGAATTTTAGTAAAATCCTTGCATACAGAAATCTTACAGTAAAGATCTTCATTTATTAGCTCCAACACTGAACAATACATCTAAAAAATTATCATTAGAAATTCAAATTTACTCATATAGAAACCGAACTGTCTATGATCCCAGCCATAATAAAGTGAAATAATTTAAGTCAATCAATGTATAAAGAGTTGGTACAGCAGTAAAAAACAGTTACTCCATGATAAACCAAACATGCTCGGACATGATTTAGTACATCACATTTTAAAAAATCAATGTCTCCAAGAATATTTATCCATATAACTACGAACGCGCTTCCCACAGGTTTCTAATTTTCAAATAGCAACATTACACATATCATCACTACATCAAATGACAACATATAGTTCATCGTTAGTCACGGTTTACTTATTAGTGACAGGCAGTATAGCCACGTCATTTAGGACCAAGAAATTCTTACAATTATCGTTGAATATTTTGTTCAGCTCAACATTTACCTCTTTTTTTAACTGCAAAAATAAAATTTTCACAACCAAATGCTGGATTCCAAATGAAAGCAGAATTTCTGATATTTCATAAATATTCTAATAATTGAATTAATATTCCCCTAAAGTTTCCACTCGATCCAGATGGTTTGGTGTAAGATTTGATGTGACATTGCATTAATATGCTCTGGGATTATAGACATATTCTAATATGAATAAAAATAATAATTTGTAGATTATGAAGGTTAAATATATGAAGGGAAAAGATTTCTTAACATTATTGGATATTGATCAGAATAAATTGATGGAATTACTCAAATGTTCATTAATGTTGAAGGATAATTTATATAGTAATAGTTTGAAGAAAAAAACTTTAGCTATGCTTTTTGCTAAGACATCAACGAGAACCCGTGTTTCTTTTGAAACAGCAATGACACATTTAGGCGGTCATGCTCTTGATCTAAAATGGGAAGAAACAAATTTTGTTAAAGGGAACATAAAAGATGAAGCGAGAGTTCTAGGATTGTACTGTGATATTGTAATGGTACGGGTTTTTAATCATAATCAGACGTTAAAGATTGCGGAGGGTTGTGAAAAACCTGTAATAAATGGAATGGATGATCTATATCATCCCTGCCAAGCATTAGCAGATTTACTTACCATTTTAGAAGTGAAGAAAAGCTTTAAAGGAATAAAGTTGGGTTGGGTTGGTGATGCAACTAATGTGTTTAACTCTTTAATGCTGGGTGCTAAAATGGTCGGGATGGAAACGGTAGCAGCTATTCCTGAAGGCTATGAACCGAGAATAAAGACCAATGCTACAATTGTGAGAGACCCAAAAAAAGCTGCAAGAGAAGCTGATGTCTTAGTCACAGATACATGGGTTTCCCTGGGATTTGAGAAAGAAAAAGAGGAACGAATAAAGGCCTTTAAACCCTACCAACTGAATTCAAAACTTTTATCAATAGCTAAGAAGGACTGCATAGTCCTCCATTGTTTACCTGCACAGAGAGGTTACGAAATAACATCTGATGTTTTAGATTCTCCACAAAGCGTAATTTTTCAGGAAGCTGAAAACAGGTTACATACAGAAAAAGCTCTTTTATTGGATTTGATTTAAATCTATGAACATTTCATCAGAGACACAACAGTCAAAGATTTCTATTAAATAAATTGATTTTGTTAAGATTTAAAAAAAAAGTGAAAATTATAGAGGAAGCATAAAAAAGCCAAAGATACGAATGATAGACCCTTCTTGAATAAATTTCAGAAAGGAAAATGATATAAGATAATTTTTAACGGAAAATGGAAGGATCAAACAAAGAAAAGATCAAGGTTTTTGAAATCATTAAAGATCAAAATAAGAGTTAAATTCTTAGGGGATTTGATCCTACAGTTTAAGATTGAGGGGAATCAAAGATTTTTTTAATCAAGAAACTAGGTTTGAATGGTATAAGATCATTATAAGTCTGTCCGGTTCCAAGGAAAAGAATCGGTCTCTTTGTAGTATAAGCTATTGAAATAGCAGAACCACCTTTAGCATCAGCATCTATCTTGGTAAGAATTGAAGCATCTATAGGTACAAACTTAATGAATTCCTTAGTTTGTTCTACTGCATCATTTCCAGTTAATGCATCTCCAACAAAAAGTGTTAGATCAGGTTTATTTACTTGAACGATTTTCCTCAGCTCTTCCATTAAATTCCGATTTGTCTGCATTCTTCCTGCGGAATCTATAAGGACTACGTCGATTCTATTGGCTTTTGCATGACTTATTGCATCAAAAGCCACTGCAGCAGCATCAGCGCCATACGAATGTTTAATTATACGTATCCCCAAATGTTTGGCATGTCCTTCCAATTGTTCTATGGAACCAGCTCGAAATGTATCACAAGCTGCCAATACCACAGAATAAGTATTATTGAGAAGAAGATGAGCAACTTTTCCAATAGTTGTTGTCTTACCAGTACCATTGACGCCGAGAAAAAATATGACGAAAGTTTCTTTGGCCTCTTTTTTTTTCTTGACAAGGTTTAATAGATCGATTTTAGTCTCTGAAGTTAAAATGTTGTTAATGACTGAACGAAGAATCTTTTCAATGATCTTTCGTTTATCTTCGAACCGTTGAACTTTTATGTCTTGAAGTTGATTTTTAACTTCATCGCAGATCATATCTGTTACGGATAAAGCTACATCATTTTCTAAGAGGGCTAATTTAAAGTCCCAGAGAATAGAATCAATTGATTTTCCTTTCAACTCGGTCTTTGATAGTTTATTGAGGATGCTACCTAAACTCTTCTTGAGACCTTCAAACAATCCTCTTTCCTTCTTGCAATTGCTCAGATAATGTTTGAAAATTGGTTCTAGTATTTGTTATCTTAGTTCCCAGCTCTTCTAATTGTTTTTGAAGAGAATTCCGAACTTGTTCTAATCTTAGAAGGCGAGCTTGAAAAGCTTCCTGGGCTTCACCAAAATTTTTTTCAACGGCAATATTAGCACCTATACCAACTATGAGCTTTTCAGAATCTTCAAGTTTACTTTTAATATATGAACCACCACCGATAGGTACCAATAATAAAGAACCATTCTTTTCTTTCTTCATTCCTTCAAGAGTATTGTAGGCCATTTGCAACTCATTTATGGCTGAATAAGTCAAACTGATTCTTTGTTGAACAGCATCTGCAGTTTCCTGTAACATTTGAAGTTCCATAATTAATCGTCTTAAAACATCTTCATTCACGGACATAACTTTACGCCTTACTTAATGCTTTGATTATATTGTCATTAGTATCCTCATACAATATTTCTTTCACCGAGTCGATTTTTAACTGAAACCGTTTTATATGATGTTGACCACCCAACAGCATGTACACTTTTTCTATAGCATCTGCGGGTTTTAATGCACGCACATCTTTTGAAAAAGTTGTCTTATAACCCGGCTTTAGAATTCTACCCTTTACCCTGAATATTTTTACTGTACTCATCATCGTTCCCTCAAGAGTGTTTAGAAGTTTTTAATAAGATAAGAAACGTTTAACTTGGACATATTTTAATGTTTATTATTCATTTGGAAGGATATTAATAAAATATTAAACGAAAGTTATACACCGAATAGATTCGAGATTGTCATAATTTCTGGGCCAGTTGTAAGGTTACTAATAACAGCTCCATGATCGTTTACTAACAGTCCAGATGATATAAATGGATTTCCACCATTAATTGTTCCAAGTTTTACTCGAACTTTAAGAACATCAGTTAACACTTTTTTTTCATCATCTCGAAGCAAAGGATGTACTAAAACGCTTGTATTAGTTGCTACGGCCAAAGAACCAACATAGGGTAATCCAGCTATATGGCCATGTACAAGTTCAATATCTAAAATATCTTCGATTTTATGAATAATCTTCTTTTCCTGCATTAAATTTTTTCCAACTATACCGCCATTATCGTTTGCAAGAATAAAGTTTCCAAAAGCATTTATTTTACTCTTTATTCGGCTAATATTAAGATCTAATAGAGCCTTCATAGTACGTATTTCATCATCAAGAGCAAAATTAGGTAATACAACTCCATTAGAGTTAGCTACTGCTAAAACACCGATAAGGCGCGTTCCGCAAATAGTAGTAGAAATAAGCTGTCCCTTTAGAAATTCACTTATACGTTTAATGTTTCCTTCGAAGTTCTTTGTCGGAATTAATGTGTATGAGTTAGTTGTGAGGGCATAGATTCCAATATTTGGATTGCCAAGAAGATTAAAACGTAGAATCGCCAAGGAGAAGATCATTCTCCTTTGATAAGATAAACTATTACTACATTATCCGTATCTCTAACCGCTTTAATTCTAATCTTCCTAGGTGAACCGCGGATTCCTTTACGCCAAAGAAACTCATTTACTTCGGTAGAAATTAAGAGTTTCTCAGGTTTCATATGTTTTTTAATGAAATCTTTTAGAACGCGTATAGCACGAGGAGTTCTCTTCTTTATCGGTGAAGACCAAGCTTTAGTCAAGGGAATTGTATAGATTCGCTCTTCGACGATTTCTTCATTTTCTTTAGCCATACTTAAACACCTCATGCACGAATTTTACTTCTACGCCAGTTTCTTCTTTTTGGACTTGATCTAACTTTCCTACCTGATTTCACAAAAATCCAAATTGGAACAGGTTTACTCCGCCTATTGGCTTTAACTAATCTTCTCTTCTTTGCTGCTGGTTTATTCTTACTCAATTTACATTCTCCTAAATTTAGTTTCTCGTTTTCCAGATTGAAGTTGTATCAGCATCTGTTTAAGTTGCTCATCATTAATGGGAAGTCTTACTCTTCCAGTTTGTGCAATCTGGATTAATTGAAGTTCAAGTTGAGCTATAAAATCTGGTTTTACTAATTTGATTCGATTAAGTCGTTGTCTAGCTTCTGATGTCAAAATTTCTCTAAGTAAAGATTGTTTCTGTACCTGTGAAGTTTGACGTTGATCCGTTTTCTGCTGTTCTTCAACAAGTTGTTGACGGAGTTCAATTAAACGTTTCTGGCGAATTGCTTCAAGTTCACGGTTAGAACTCATAATAGCACACGATTACCTATATTTTTTTAATTCTGGCATGTTCTTTTCAAGTTTATTCTGGACTTCTGTGGCTAAACTATCAAGAAGAGAAATTCCTTTATTAGTTAGTATTCGCCCCTTTTTCTCAACTTTCTTTACTAGACCCGCTTTTTCAAGTTGTTGCAGCGATAATCTAATAATGAGTGCCCCGCCAAGTTTCTTATGCTTTCCCACATTTCCCTTTCTACTCAGTCCACCATACACTTTTCTCAATCTCGCAATGCCAATAGGCCCAGTTATGTAGATCTTTCGTAGTAAAGATGCAGATCGAACATACCACCAGTCCGGGTTTCGTGGTGTGTTCTCTTTGTAAGAACCAGTTTTCACAAAGGTAACCCAAGATGGAGGAGTAACTTCGGAGACATTATCTTTTAAGTATTCTACAGTTCGTTCAATAATTTTTTCTGGAGGAATATTATAAACAGTTGGCAAACTCTTTCACACCTTCATTGAAGTACGTCAGTAATTAATAAGAGAGATATAAATGCTTTTTATGTTTCTTTTCTAGAAAAATCATGACTTATAGATGTTTCCGTTTTTTATTAATTGATTGTAAAACATATTTAAACAGTTCGCTATTATTCTAGATTTTTCTCTTTCTGAAAAGGATAATATTATGACCTTTAATCTCTATTAGAGTAGAATCAGTCTGTTTTATTAATTTTTTAGAGACTTCAAAGGTATTATGAATTTTTAGGAAACTTTTCAGAATTTTTACCTTAACAACTTCGTTCTTCTCAAATTGTTTTAATAATTGACCAATGAATTCTTTAGTGACTCCATTTTTGCCAATCCATATAGTAGGTTTCTTAATAGAAAATTCTTTCCTAATTTTTAATTTCGGTTTCTTTGTAATCATCGTTTTATATTCTCTCCTTAAGGGTATTTGCATGATCCTTTGTTGAGTGAAAACGTCACGCGTTCATCTCCTGCAACACCCCTCTTTTTCTTGCAATAGTGTCCATATGGAAGTATATATTTATTCACCAAATTTTTTTTAGATATTTCTTCAGAACATCTAAAGATGCATACTCCGGCAACAATTCAAACATATATAACTAGACATATCAAAAGATGTGTATATTCCATTACATTAGGTCTCAGTACGCTGAGTTTCTTTCTAAATTTTTCATTATATTTTTTATGTTATTCACATTAACGCATATAGATACGGTCAACATAAAAAAATATCAATAAAAGAAATATGAACAATATTCTGGGTAAAGACAAAGCATAAGAACAAAAATTTTGGAATCTAAATACAATTATTAGAATTTTTCAATATCCTGTAACACCTTCTATTTATCCTTGATGTTGGAGAACTTAGGTTATATATGGAAAAATATAGAAGCTCTTTAGTTAATTCATCAAACCTCAAAGAAGTCTGAGTTATGTACCCGTTTCCTATACAAAGGAAGATCACACGCTTCTTCTTTTTCCATAAAATCTGCAGCTCATAATTTCAAGTTAACATAGATCATAATGATAGTTTTAGCGAAAATAAAAAATTAGATTTGGAAACATATACAAATTAAGCATAATAAACCAATTTTATCATGCACTTTAATCTTACAAAATAAACTTACGATTATTCTAATAAAAATAAGAGAAAAAATGAAAAATATGGAACAAAAAATATCCTTATTAAGAGAATAAAATTGGAAGAGGAAATAATATTATCGGGAAAATTTTTCCATATTTCGCAGGGGTATTCTCATGAATTCACCACAGTTAAAACATGTAATTACCACATGGGGTTCACGTCGTTGTTGAAGTCTTATCCTACAATTTATTCCAGGAAAGATAAAAGATTTACAGTGTTTACATGACATTCTTCTTAACTCAATTGGCAATTTAACCTTGTAGCGCATCCCTATTTTTTTGGCTAAATTAACATAATATTGAGCCAATTCAGGTTCTTTACTAAAAATTTCCTTCGCCTGATTAAATAGGACAGAAATGCGTTCTAGAGCAATCCGTTTATTCTCTCTACGAAATCGACGACGCATCCTCCTGTTTACCAAGTTTAAAAATCCTCATTCAAATTAGTTTCTTACCAATGATAAACCTTTTTCCTAACATCTAATAGAATAGAAAGTATGTTGAACTTTGTATTGGCTGAAACAGCATTAGAAACTATTCCAAAGGAAATCATAGGTCACTCATCTGTTGTTGCATGGGCTAAGGGTGCTGGTAAAAAGACGCATCGAGCACTCTTAGATAGATCGTATCATCATAGAGCAATGCTCTCATTAGAAGACCATTTAAAAAGGGGGCGACCTGACATTGTTCACTTTTCTCTTCTTGAAGCTTTAGGAACACCATTGAATAGGGAAGGTTTATTGAGAACATATATTCATACAATTCAAAATTTTCTCATCTTTATGAATCCTACTGTTCGATTACCTCGAAATTATAACCGTTTTGTGGGTTTAATTGAACAGCTTTTTAGAAAAACTAGGGTTCCGGAGTATGGTCAAGTGCTCCTCAGTTTAAGAGAAGGAAATCTTAATGATCTTCTTGATGTGATTAAACCATCATATACATTAGTATTCACTAGATCAGGTTCACCTAAGACATTGCATAATGTTTTGGGGAGACTTGTTAAAATGGAAAACCCAGTGGTGATAGTAGGGGCATTCCCGGGAGGTCGTTTTTCAGAAAAGACACTGAAGATAGCGAACGAGCTCGTCTCTATCGACTCAGAGGTGCTTGATACTTGGACTATAACATCTAGGATAATCTATGAATATGAAAGATTAATTGAGTTACCTAAAAACCGATTATTAAAATAATAGGAAGAATACGGCACATTCTTAACACATATTTGTTCAACTAAATTATAGAACTAATAGTGCATTAAAAAATTCTAATTTTGCCCAGTTTTTCCTATTGAAGATAAAATTTAAAGAGAATAATTATATAAAAAAAAATGTATTTACAAAAAATAATTTCAGTGAGACATTTTTTTATTCTAAAAAAAATTTAAAGATAGATCTACTTTAGAACTATGCAAGATATTAGGAAGAAAGGTAATTTATGGAGAAAGAATCAAAAAAACATTCATCTTATTATAAATAAAATGAAAATCAAATAACTGAAAACTTACAATGTATCAGAAAACATGATGGTTTCAAGTTAAGTGAGTTCTTATCGATATATTATGGATTATTTAAAATGAATAGAAGATGCTAACTTTGTGTAAAGAAAACCTTCCTTTGATGATCAGAGTCTCCCTCGGCTCTGCTTTAACCCTCGGATTAACGCATGGAATACAGCAAACGGAAACAACAACGATTTATTTAATGACATATCATTCTGGGAAATGTTCTGCTAATTGTGTTTTCTGTGCTCAAGCACGATCTAGTACGAGTAGAGCGGATATGCTATCGCGAGTTATATGGCCATTATTTCCCGTAGAAAATGTGATTAATCGAATTAAAGTGATTGAAAACGGAAACCTAGTCAAAAGAGTCTGCATTCAAACCATGAATTATCCAGGGGTATTCAAAGAAATGTTAGCCCTAATCAAGAAAATCAATTCAGTGAGCAGTTTACCAATTTCTCTTTCTTGTCAACCCATGAGTAAGAAACAGATTCAAGAGCTAATTAATGCTGGTGTTGATAGAATTGGTATTTCTCTTGATGCTGCTACTGAGGAATTATTTAAAAAGACCAAGGGTTCTTCAGGTGGAGGACCGTATCTGTGGGAGAAACATATGGAATGTTTAAAAAACGCTATCCAGATTCTTGGTAAGGGAAAAGTTACCACCCATTTTATAGTAGGTCTTGGAGAAAATGATCGTGAACTTATCGAAATTATTCAGAGGATGGTAAATATTGGTGTACACCCAAGTCTCTTTGCATTCACACCTATACCTGGAACGAGTGAGGAGAAAAGACCTCGCCCTTCGATTCATCGATATCGAAAAATACAGTTAGCACAGTACTTGATAACTAATGGTAAAGCTAAGTGTGAAGACATCGTTTTTGATGTAGATAATAACATTATAGATTTTAAACTCAAAAAAAATTTAATAAGAGAAATAGTGAAAACAGGTCTTCCATTTATGACATCGGGATGCTCAGGGTGTAATAGACCATATTATAATGAGAGGCCTAGTGGTCCATTGTACAATTACCCCTTTAATCCTGTTCTAAATCATAAAGAAAAGTAAATCATTGGAGAATATTGTATTGGAAGATGAATGGCGTATAATTGGTTTAGATATTAACGATGCTTATATGAATATGGCTATCGATGAGGCAATATTAACCGCAAGAATTAAAGAGTTAGTACCAAATACTTTACGCTTCTATCGATGGAAGCCTTCAGCAGTTTCAATAGGACGGTTCCAGAATGTCTTTAAGGAAATCCAAATTGAAAACTGTAAAAGACAGGGGATAGACATAGTCCGGAGAATAACTGGTGGAGGGGCAGTCTACCACGATTTTAAAGGTGAAATTACATACAGTTTAATTATTAAAAAAGAAGACTTGGAATCAAAAGACGTAATTGCCACCTACAACGCTATATGTAATGGACTAATAGAAGCCACAAAAATTCTAGGTTTAAAAGCAAATTTTCAGCCAGGTAACCAAAGAAACTGTCCTAACCTAATAATAAATGGTAAAAAAATTTCTGGAAGTTCCCAACGTCATAAAAAAGGAGTCATTCTTCAACATGGCACTTTTCTTCTAGATATAGATCTTGTCAAAATGTTCACTTTTCTACGAGTTCCATGGGCTAAGACTATCAATGATGTAATATGCATCGCTAGAGAAAGAATTACATCTATCAAACAAGAGCTTACATTAAACATACAAGTTGAAATAATTCACCAGGCCCTTCTTGAAGGATTTCAAAAAGCATTCAATGTTAAGTTTCCTAAAGAGGAAACATTAACAATAAACGAACAAAAATTAGCTGAAAAACTTAAATTTAAAAAGTATAGTACAAAAAATTGGATTTTTGAAAGATTGTGAATGAAAAAAAGCATCCTAAAAAAATAGATTGGGAACATAAATTTCGACATTGAAATTGAAGTTAATAAAATGGTACTTTACACATAATTTTGCGGAATGTATATCCACAATTTACTCACTTCAATTAGTAAGCCAAGTTATTAGTTGATTTGCGTCATCACATCTTATTTCAACTCTAATTGGACCTAAAGGAGATTCATTTTTTTGTTCACAGAAAGAGATATGATTGACACATGCCACTTGCTTATTCAGATAAAAAGTAATAGAATTTCCTCTTAAACCTTTAATTAAAACTTTCTTAGCTACGTTCAGAATTCTCTCCTGCTTAAGTCTCTCGTTAAATTTTGTTAATCCCTCTCTTCCTTCGATCTTCGCAATAAGATAATTCTTTTCAAGTTTAGAAACAGTATTTAAGGATGTATAGTTAAAGAAGTTACTAATCGCTTTTTCTATCTTCTCTGAATTCTCAGTTGGTTTAATCTCAACGGTAATAGTTCCGGCGATACCATCGATATCTTTAGATAATAACAAGGTCAAGCGTCCTCTTCTTAATATTATAGTCACTTATTATTAACTTCATATATTTGCTAGATTAGTAAATAAAATTATCTTTTGTCATAACTAAGTCTAATCCTAGGAACGCTACGTGCCAATCAAAAAGATCTGAATACAACGAGGAATGAAATAACAAAAAAGGCAGTATATTTGATTCGAAATAATGGAGGTGTCGCTGTAGGCATATTTGTTATTGGTTTACCAGAAAAAACTGAATCATGTTAAAGCGTGTGCTAAGGTTTATTGAATTTTTTTTTCGATGCTGTAGGTTCCAAGTAATAATTTTTATCATAATTCTCAATCTATCTTAATAAATATGAAATATTAAGTTCTTGTTAATTAGATTCACTAAAAGATTCATGGTCTGAAAATTTTTTATGTATTGTTTTGATAAAGTATACTAAATTAGTTATTTAATAGCAATTTCTGTTGGGAAGGGGATATATAATAATGATATTATCTAAAGATAAGAATAAAATAACATTAGTTATTTTATGCAGTTATATTTTTCTTCATGAAACTCTGAACTCTGCTTGTGAATCGACGAAGGCTTCCATCATTTGAGAGAACATAATCAGCCATAGTTATCACGGAACCTATCCCTAAATTGAGCTCTCTGAAGTCTCTGTCTATAAAAATCTTCCAGTTTGATGGATCGTCACTTCTCCTTCGGTTAAATATTCTGTGAAATCGGGTTTTGGGGGAAGAATGAATTGATATCAGTTTAAAGTTAGGGAAAGTTCTCCGGAATAGTTTAACCTCTGCAAGACTTCGAATTCCATCAACAATTATTCTTTGGCTTTTAATTGTTTTAATCTTTAGAATACATTTCTTAGCCACAGCAGCTTGACCCTCTTCCGTTCGGATTTGAATCATCATTTTACTAAAATTCTTTGAAGTGGGTTTTAATCCTTTTTTCACTACTTCACCCCGGATAATATCACCCATTATCACAACGGAGAACCCGAGTTTCTCCGCTACAGCATCTACAACACTTTTTCCTGAACCAGGCATTCCAACAACACCGATTACAGTTTTATTTCTCAAAGTATTAGCTTCTCCTGAGTATCATTTCCTATTCTTCAATAATAGACCTTTCTTTCAATAAAACCTAATATGTACATGTGAATAATTTCAATACATTTTCATAACAAGGTTTTTTAATACCTTTTTGTTGATAAAACGTTTTATATAGTTTAAATGTTATTTACGGACTCGTAAAATCATAAAACTTTTTATTTATGTTAAATAACAAAATTTGCTGATTGATCGATGAAGGAAATTAAACATTTAAAAAGTTTTTTAATACCTGTAATCTGCCTTCTGATAGTTTTTCCACTATTCAGCTATCATGTTCAAGCGCAAAGCGTTAATGTCATTGAAGGGTGGGTTATAGATGGCGTAACAGATCAACCTATTGGAAACGCTACAATTCAAGTTTGGGATACCACACCTGGTTCCTCAGCGGTATGGGTTTTAGTGGAAGATGTTCGAACAGATGTTAATGGTTATTATTCAATCAATATTGAACGGGAATTCCAGTGTCGCATTTATACTTATTACAATGATTCAAGTTCGCCAGGTTTTGATTATGTTCCTTCATTCCAAGATTTTTATTTTTCAGGAGAAAAGCAACTAACACATGAGTTAAAGCCAGGAGGTTCCATCATTTTTGATGGAATATTGCGAATTGTTGAATCAATAAAACCTTCAGACGCTTATAGTTTTACAGTTTTAGATCCAGATACAGGTTCTCGACTTAAAGATGAAGGAGATGTTTATGATTATGGTACAGAACCTCAATTTCATAATTTTCTGGGTTTAGATCCAAAATATATAATCGTACCGGCATACACGCCGGTAAACATTATGGTTAACGCTACAATATTCGTTAATAATGAGATAGTGAAGCGAGCCTTTCTTGTAAACCAGGTAGAACCGTTCATTTTAGAAAAAGGAGAAAAAAAACAAGTTAAGATCGATGAGTCATTATTACAATTCAATATAAATCTTGTAGAAAATGAAGTAACACTTATCGATGAAGCGCTTGTTGAGGTTGAAGAGAAAGGATTCTACACGAGTCTTGATAGGAAAGATATTGCTAAGGTTAAAGATCTTATTGATGAAGCGAATAGAAAAATAACTGAAGGCGCTTTCGATGAAAGTTATGCTGATCTACGCGAAGGATACATATTTACAGTACAAATTAACCAGAGAATTGAAGAACTATTTTCGGATGCATCTTCATCTGTTGCAATTTTAACACTATTTCTAACGTTAACAGCAACGGTTTTATCATCTTTCCTTTTTGAACGATGGTCTTTAAAAATAATAACCACTTGTATTATCGCCGCAGTTTTTTTGATAATATTTTTCTATACATATCCTGGACTTAGAATTATTCAATCATCTACGTTTTTAATTGATATTGGTTTGGCATTGATTGGTGCCTTTTCTCTTTCCTTAATTTTTTCCCGATTCATGGACAGAAAAATCAGTTCAATATTCTCAATAGCAAAGCAAAATCTTAGACGACGAAAACTTCGTTTCATGCTTACAGTAATATCAGTAGCAATCTTAACTATGAGCTTTGTGACGTTAACATCTTTCTCGACCGGTTACGGACTCACAAGCACTTCAATGGGTAGCTCACATTTGGATTCAAAAGGACTTCTTATCACGAAATCTTTGACTTCTGATCTACCATCAACTATTACATTTATATCTCTCGATTTCTCGACTATTAATTGGTTACAAGACAAATCTGAAATTCTCAGAGTAGCTCCTAAGTTAGAAAACACTCCAAATTTAGCAAGCATTGGAACTTTGTCTTCTTTAAATGATTCATCTAAGAACGTATCGATTTTTGGGATTCTTGGAATAGAACTCAACAGTGAAGCAGAAATTACACATATTGATGAGATTATCGTTGACGGCGGATCCTTAGATGTCCTAAATGAAAATGAGATACTCATGAGTATTTCAACAGCAGAGTTATTGACGGCGAAGATAGGAGACGAGTTGTCACTATTCAGTAAAGGAACAACGATAAAGGTTACTCTAGTTGGTCTCCTTGATGACAATGAATTTAGTCTGATGAAGGACATTGATGCAAAGCCATTGATTCCTAAAAAATTTGTCATGCAAAATACGGAGAAGCCAACAATTGAAATTGAACTCTGTGATCCTTCAGAAGTTATTGTTATGAACTGGAAGACAGCTAAACTTTTTAGAGGAGTTTTTCTCTCAAGAATAAACATCCAACTTGTAGATCCGAATTTGACTCTTTCTATTGCGCGTCAGATTGCATTAGAACGTGATCTGTTAGTCTGGTCCGCCTATAATGGAGGTTTATACAAAACGAGCTTAGGAGAATACTTGGAAACTAGTGGGGTATCCATAATAATTCCATGGGTCATTGTCATTTTAAACGTTGTTATTACCATGATGAACGCAATCTTTGAGCGTAGAAAAGAAATAGCCATTCTTTCATCAGTAGGACTTAATCCCACACATATCGGAAGCCTTTTCATGGCTGAAGCGGCTATCATAGGAATTGTCGGTGGTGGAGTGGGATACTTATTGGGAATTGGCGGATACCAAGCTATGTTAGCTCTCTCCATAACTGTAGAAGTTCGTCAAAAAATCTCGGCAGTATGGAGTCTTGCATCGGTAGGAGTTGCATTGGCTGCAGTATTAGTTGGAGCAGTTATTGCAATAAAAAATTCTGTAAGCATTACCCCCTCAACGCTGAGAAGATGGACAATGGAACAAAAAGTTGAAGATAAAGGAGAAGTATTACAATTCAAAATACCCATTAGACTTCGTGAAAACGAGGTAGACCCACTACTCAACTTTGTTATGAGAGAGGTTAAAGATTCTGTTAAGAAATTATATCCACGTTTCGCTGATTGGATTGAAAAACGAACGAGTGTAAGTGAAGAGAAAACGTTAGAGACACATATTAAGACGATTCATTTCAGGTATGCTTTTGGTCAACGCGATGCTGCTATTGGAAGGTATCCATTTAAATTGGTAGCTGAGAAAAAAAGGGATGAAGAGAGTTATTCACTAAAGATTATACCAACATCAAGATTTGGAGCAGATTCAGAGTCTGTAACTACGATAGTTACATTTATTCGTATGCTTACTGTCGATTGGAGTGCTCGTTCTAAATAGAATATACCTTATGGATCCTCAGTCTTATCCGTAACTTTAAAGTTTCTGTCCACTTTTTCTATCTTACCATCGCGCATCCAAATAACGCAGTCACTAACATCAATTATCTTTGTATCGTGAGTTGCTGCGATTATTGTTACCCCACGTTCTTTGTTAAGAGTTCGTAAGAGCTGAATAATTTTTAGTCCAGTCTGAGTGTCAAGATTCCCTGTTGGTTCATCAGCTAATATGATAGAGGGGTCATTTGCGAGTGCACGAGCAAGAGCGACACGTTGTTGTTGACCTGCAGATAATTCAGTTGGTCTGTGGTGTAAACGTTCCCCTAAACCTACTTTTTCTAAGAGCGCTATGGCTTTCTTCCTACGTTCTTTGCGAGAAACACCAGCGAAGATCATGGGAAGAGAAATGTTTTCTAGGGCTGTCATAACGGGTATGAGATTGAAAGTTTGGAAGATGTATCCTAATTTATGACAACGGAGCCAAGCTAACTCATAAGCATCAAGTTTCGAAACTTCGAGTTCGTCAAGATATACTATCCCTTCTGTGGGTCTGTCAAGTCCTCCAATCATATTAAACAAAGTCGTTTTTCCAGAACCAGAAGGCCCAACAAGTGAAGTATAATCGCCACGCTTAATTTTTATGTTGACTTTATCTAACGCCTTAACTATTTCTCCACCAATGTGATAGTGTTTGGAGAGATTTCCGCACTCTATTATTGAGTCAAACATGGTATCTTAAAGCCTCCACAGGTTTAAGTTTAGCAGCTCTTAAAGCTGGAAAGATTGTAGAGCCAACAGATAATATAATAGATAAAAGTGTCGTTAAACCTAAATATTTAAACATATCGATTATTGGGATTTTTGATAAGACATCAAAGCCTAATTGCATTATTAAGGAGGATGTAGCTGTTATTGTTCCTATAATAAATCCGATTATACCGCCAGATAAACCAAGTAGAAATGATTCAATAATAAACAATTCTAGAATATGATGATCGAGTGCACCTAAACATTTCATAGTCCCAATCTCTGTGTAGCGTTCATAGACAGCGATTAATGTTGAATTAATCAACCCTACACAAGTTACGAAAACGGAAATAATGAGAAGCCAAAATTGGTAAGCTTCAACCGTAGTCCCAGCATCAGCCATATATGCATTGAAAATCACATTTGTAATGTTAAGATGTGTCATGAAGGCTATTCCAAGACTTATTGAAGCGATCATGATTTTTGATCTTTGAAAACGTATACGGATCTGCCGAACACTTATAAAAAAAGCCTCGGAGATAGGAAGTTTAACTTTTCTATCAATTTGATCAGTATTCATTATTCTCAAAGCCTTATACGCACAATTACACAAGCGATATATAAAGAAAAGATAATGCATATTATAAAAATTTTATTTTTTAATGCCTTTGACTTCCAATAATGTGTAGTATTGAGGTCCTTTTGGCAATAAGATACTTTTCTTTAATTTAATTGAATCGACAATTGATGGACCGAATATACTATTTTGCTTATCGGTTATCATTTTGACAAGATGGTTCTTGTTCCTTTTAGATCGAACTCTAGCCACGGTTATGTGAGGTCTGAACCCTCGAGTTTCTGGAGAAAAACCTATTTTGTTTAATCGTGATTCAATCTGATTATATATTTCAATGAGTTCTGTAACGCCTTTCTTTATTCCAATCCAGACAACCTTGATATGTTTTAAACTTGGAAAGACACCAACATCGCTAAATTCGACATAAAAAGGTGAAAATTGTATCTTCTTTAATTCTTCAGAAATCTTCTCAACCATAGTAGTAGTAATATTTCCGAGAAATCTTAACGTGATATGTATATTTTCAGCTTTCACAAGCTTAAGATCAGCATTTGTACCTAAAATGGCTTTTTGAAACATCAAGATACCTGATCTAACATCTTCATTATTTACTTCAATAGAGATAAAACTGCGCATCTTCTTTTCGGACAATATTTTTCAAACACCGTTCTTATCAAGCTACAATAAACTATTCATTAATAATTAATTATAGATTTTATTCATTTGACTTATCACTAAACTGAAAATAAATGTTAAAAGATAATCGTGGACTAATTTGAACATAGATTTTAATAGTATTCTATAAAAAAGAATAAAAATTCAATCTAAAATAATCAATATTCTACATATTATTCATCTACCACCATAGAAATAACAAATAGTAATCGATAAATAAACACCTCATTATAATGTAGCCGTCTGTATAACTCTGAACTTTCATCACTCAAATCAAATATTTTCATCATCCGGCGATATTAGTTATAAAGTCCTTAGAAATAAACGTTAACCTACCACATAATTTTGTAAAGAAATAAACTCTTAATGAAAACAAATTAATTTAACTAATAATTAATCTCGCCTACAGATCTCGAAATCTATAGAGTTAGAATAGAACTTAAGAGCTATAGTGTTTCTCTAAAGGATGAATTTCTAAAATTAAAAAGAAAAAAATTGCTCTAACTGAAAATCTTAACTATCACAATCTATAAAGTAAATAGTAATTTTGGAAAAAAAAATTCAAGTTTAATAGATATTTTGG
>SDBT01000584.1_pt1 | contig 58452 bp, 67 predicted proteins | sample 2277101 | NCBI WGS metagenome assembly SDBT01 (sample SAMN10404973, study PRJNA504765) | marine sediment metagenome | isolation source: marine sediment core GS10_PC15, 103 cmbsf | place: Arctic Ocean: Southern Knipovich Ridge | collected 2010 | reverse complement strand
AATATGGCAAGCGGACGATGTAGGAAACCAACAAGAGTGGAAGAACTTCTTGCCCGTGAACCTCAGGTGGTCGGAAGGGGGGTGCACAAATGGGTGCTCTAAGATGATTCTCTCAAAAGGAAGACGTTTGTGCAATATGGGACTTATAAAACCGTATAGGCACCAAATTGAGGACTCCATTTACCGGAATATTTCTCCCCAACAAAAAGAAACGAACAAGTTTTTTTTCGATCAGTATGGATCCAAATTCTTCTATCAATGGGATTGTCTATTGCCTGGTAAATACGAAATTCAAGTCTCTGTATACAGTAGAAACGCTCCCAAAGCTACTAGAAAGTTTAGTATTGATTGGTCTGGGGACTGGTACAATGAAGAAAAAGAAATGTTCAGTAAAGGAATAAAAATGTCAATGTTGTAAAGAAAAACGTCTAAAATAAACCTACTGTTTAGATCATTTTGATCTTTTACAATTTCCTTTCTTTGCGTCTCTTTACTCACGAATCGGTAATCAATCGAAATACGATATTCGATGATCCTTATTCAGGGGCAAAAATCTCTTATTCACTACGAAATAATTTTGTAGGAGGAAAAATGAGCCCAGAGAAAAGTCTCCATACAGGAGACTATGCGTCTATTACAATGCTTGTGTCGGCACACGAGTTAAGGATTATTGCTGACAAAGAAATGGACTCGCGCAAACCACAGTTCCTAGTTCCGTCATTTATCATGGCTTTCACCGCGATTGAGGCCCACGTGAACCAGCTGATACAGCGCTATATAGATAAAAAATCGAACCTTCCTAGCAAAGAATATATAGAAAGACAAATGGGAGCGTCTATAGATAGCAAACTATTATTATTAACGAAATATCTGACGGGCAAAACATTCACTTGGAATAGTCATGTTTGGCAGGATTTTTTGATAATAAAAGCTCTACGAAATAGGCTGGTTCACTATACCCTGCAAGACCCCAAAGATGAGGAAGACAAGAAATATAAAGGAACGTTCTACGAGGACATTATACATGAAGTTGATTCCAAAATGACAAAGAAAGCAGTCGAGACTGCTTATGAGATGATGAAACAGCTTGATGTTCTTTATTTGGGAAAGTCATCGATAGACTACAGCCGCTATACACCGGGTTCTTAACCTTTTTCCCTCGGGGAAATCCGAAGGCGACTGACGGATCTTTACAATCACCAAAACAAGAACAGTCTGACGGAGACCGAATCCATAACCTGAAAAGAGCTCCCCAAGAGTGAATTAACGCAAAAACGTACAGTAAACCCTTGGATATTCAGTCGGTAGTTGACTTTATTCTTTTCTGATTACCCCCTGGTTAAATCCCAATATCTTTACATTTTAATGTTTGTGAAAAGAAGACAACATGAAACCTTCTACAATTATGATTATGCTCGTATGCTTACTCATAGTCCTCATTGCTGCCCTACCAATCCTAGCCAACCTCCGAATCATGTCCTACAATATAAAAGACTTCTGGCTGAGATTTGATGGAGAACCTGGCACCATAACGGATAAAGGAGCTGAGCTGAACCAGGATGACCTCAAAAAATTAGAGATTATCGCAAGTATTGTTAACGAAAAAAAACCAGATGTTATAGGAATACTGGAATGTGCAAGCCTGGGTGAGCTAATATTTTTCAATGAGAGATTCCTGGAAGACAGCTACCGTTGCTGGAGTTTCCGAACTTATGATTCCAGAAGCTATGGGATTCCTCTTGGGATCATGATAAGTAAAGACCTAGAGGTTAGTTCAGTCAAACTGGTCGAGCCTAGCTCTTTCAGTCTTAGAGGTATCATTGTAGCGGATATTGCTAAGGATAAGTATGAATTCACCCTTATTCTTGTTCATCTTAAATCTAAAATTGAAAGTAAGTTAGGCGACTCGGCCCTCAAAAGAGACAGACAAGGAGATCGACTTCGGGAGATAATAGGTGAGAAACTGGAGAGCGATCCTGAGGCTAATATCATCATTTGTGGTGATTTCAATGACTTTCCGGGACGGGATGAGCAGGAAGAGGCCGCCGAGGTGGAAGACCTGATAGCGAAAATGATGATACCTGTTATCTTGCCTGATGAGATAGAAGTTGCAGTATACGGTCCTACACTGGACAGTAGCGATTTAGATGTCAATGGTGAGCTATGGACGGAGAAAACGAAGGATTACGGGACTGTTCTGTTTGACTACTTCTTTTTGACCGAAGGGGCGGAGGAAGATTTTATAGGGATAGATCATGTGTACCCGGAGGAGTTTGAGGGAATAGAGGAGGCGAGTGATCATATTCCGATTGTTTTGGACCTTGGACGTGAATGAGCAGTAAGGAACTCACAAATAAGTCTAATATGAAAATTCGAGGAATAAGAAGATTAAGGGAAAGATTGAAAGGGAATGACTATAAGTAAAACCTATGATACAAACTGATTGTGGAACTACGATAAGTGTTTACTCTAAGAGAAAAATAATCATGCGAAACTATCGCTATATTCCTTTCTCAGTACTATTGTTTTTTGTATTCGTTTGTATTTGTAAAGGACGGTTGCAGATGAATAACACAAATTACACGGCATTAGGAAGGCGAGATAGGGATGAAGACAATAAGTAAACAACGCATGATATTTCTGAGTGCATTGGGCTTGGTCTTTTTAATTGCTAATGCGGCTCTAGGTTGGATTAGTGAGACATGGGAAATTAGCGGTTATATTGGCTGGGAATTCTTGGATGTGAATAGAGAGGTCGTTTTCTATGAAGAATCATTCGGGTCTTCCTATCCATTTGTTGTTCAGCAAAAAGAGCATATGGAAAAGGGCGAGACTATATTAGTAAGTAAGCTGAAAGAACTATTTGGAGCCTTCTTTACTCCGCTGGTTATAGTGGCATACAGGAAGAATGGTCCAGAAGATGCCGATTTCATAATAATTGATGTTGCTTGCGAATCAGACTCCCGTATATATCAAGGTAGTAAGTTGGGGCGTTTTGAATATCAATATGTTAACATTTTGCGAGTTTCCGGAGTTGGTGCACATTTTCATGTGCCGTCGGCGGTTAAGTATACGTCTTTTTGGCTGCTTCCTTCCCAATCATTAACAGGAAAGGTCTATCTACATGGACATACTAGTGAAAAAATTGACAATAAGTGGAATCGATTTAGAATCGAAGTAGAGCAGAATGAGCTTTTCTTAATTCTATATATTGAACAGTTGCAAAGACAAATTGATGAGATCAATCAGCGAGTTGATGAGTTAAAGAAGCGGTAAAGAGGAGGAAGGTCGTTGGGTCAAGAGATTCATTCTCACTCAGTTGCACGATAGGAATAATCTTAGGCAAAGGTAGAGATGGAACAAGAAATAATTAGATTAACCCAAGTCTTCAAGGATCTGAATGGATTAAGTAATAATTCTCTGTTCGATTTTGATGGCGATAGAGTAATCCCACGCAACAGCAGGGTTAATCTGATTTTGTTCGACCGTTTTCTTACAGAGGAGAATCGGTTCTCTTTTTCGTATCTATTGGAGATTCCAGGAGAGTCCCGGCCTTTTCTCTACCACACCAAGAAAGCTATTGGTAGCACGATTGAAAATGGATTTGGAGGATCGTCTCGAAGTTTCGTATTCATTCATAATCCCACCTACTACCGGGGTGGGGAATTTAGGCATTCTACCGATAGGGCAATAGTGGAATTCTCAAGGAAATTTAGTGATGATACAAGAATCTGCATACAACAAGATGACAGAAAGTCTCCTCCTCGTGCCAGTTTTCTTATTTCAACTGAAGAGTTGGGAGAACTCATATGCATGCTCTATTTTAGAGAAAAGGGGTACATTGTTCAGGCTCCTCTACATACTTATGGAAAAATGGGCAAAGAATCGGGAGTAGACGATGTAATTGCCTGGAGTTCCCCAATTATCAAGGTACTAAGAGAATTCGGATTCGTCAGTAAAGGATGTCACATATCTGAGCTGGCTTGTTTGAGGTGGCTGGGAAAGACAACTTCTACTTTGGACGCGACTGGCGATAAGGAAATCAACTTAATAGAGGTTGAACCTTATGAAATGACAGCCATGGGGAACAGCATAAACAGCGGTAAACACCAATTATGTCGTGCAGCTCACGAGAAAATAGCCAAAAAGCTATTTATTTGTTTTCCGATCGTTAATGAAGATCCCAAGAATATATTCCAAGAAATCGGAAATGAAATGAGAGCTCCGACTATGGGGGCAGTCCTATTTGATACTAATGGACTACACATAAATGATTCCGGGATGTTTCCGGATCAAGACGTTGACTCGGCTGTTGAGGGATATGAAAGATATTTGAAGAGAATCCTATTGAACAATTTCTATTTTGATGAGATCCTTGGGATGATGAGAGAACTTAATTTGGACAGCAAAAATAAAGGATTTCAAGAATTAGCGACGGAGTTCTGTAAAAAAATCGAACTGGCCCCAGTCGATTATCTTCTGGAAAAACTGAATGACTTAATTTAACAGTTACTGCATATTTATTACAGACACATTTCCAATTTCTCAATATTGATTCAGTGTAAATTATTTCTACTCCTTTTTCGTATTCTTGTTGTAATGAAAAGAGGTGATTTGCTGGAGTGGGTAAAACGATCACAGCGAAGAACAGCTCTCATGAAAGCAATGACTAAACCGAAGACCATCTCCGAAATTCGTGAAGAGAATCTCAAGGGGGTTGGTTCCCTTAGTAACACAACCGAGCTCATCCAGGAGCTTGTCCGAGAAGGCCTTGTGGTGTGCCTTAATGAAAAAGAACAAGTTGGAAGGCTGTATGGCCTCACTAGAAAGGGAAAAGAGATCCAAGGAAAACTACTTGATTCAGAACCAGTTTATCATGAACTATCTCCAGGAATTATGACTGATTATGTCTGGGTATTGAGGGGTAAACACAGAATAGCAGTTATCAGAGTGATGGATAGTAGAAAAACACCCAGTCAAATCCACAGAGATGTAGTAAAATCAATCGAGAATTTACCGACATATAGTATATATTCCGTGAAGCTATCACTGAATAGCACCAGCGATACTCTAAGAGGATTTAGAAAAAAGGGAATTGCAGTCTGCACCAATCCAGAAAGAAGAGTTAAGAGACTATATGAACTCACCAAGAAAGGCAAAGCCATAAGAGAACAGATTTTGAAAGAGTAGTTTTCTCGGGAAACTGACCAGTACTTATTCTCCCGCTTGGAGCAGATTTCTTCTTCCCTTTGCTTGTTCTTTCAAAAGTCATTCCGTGCAACTTATTTAAATCAGTAATATTACCACTCTAGAAAGAAAACACGTAAGAGAAATGGCGGATCAAAATGTATGAGGGCAATAAATTATACAGTCAATATAAGAAAGAAAAAGATGAGCTTGAAGACCACCTTCCGGAATGGATTGGTATTCTGCAGGATTATTTTAGAAGAAACTATTATTCTTCATCTTCAAAACCCGAGATTAAAGAGAGAAAAGACTAATGAATTCGAGACTATTCTAGCTCTATCCTAAATCTCCATTAGTTTCTTCGTCAAGCCGAGTTCTGAGAGAATCTCTGCAAGTTTCTTTACGGTGTTTGGATTCTTGGCTAGAGCAGTTACTATCTCGTCGGAACTCTTCCGTTTCTCATCAAGCTCTATTGCGGTTTTGACATCTAAGACTTTGCTACATTTTTGACAGAAAAGAGCATCCTTAGAGTTGATTGCACTGCAGGACTGACACTGTTTTGGTTTTAGAATGCTTTCCTTTTCCTTAGTTTTCTTGATTCCGTGAATCTCCAGGATGGTATCATTAACATCACTCGAGATAAGATGGGAGTATTCGGAGAACATTCTACTCGAGGGCACCCACCCAAAATAGACCTTGGCCTGAGCTTCGCTTATCTGCCTGTTGATGAGAAGATGAGTTACTCTGGTATGTCGGAATAGATGAGGGTAGAGCCTCTTTTTGATCTTTGCTCTTTTCCTTAGTCTTTGGATCAGTGCTCTGAAAGCTCCGTATTTCATCTTTTTATTCTTGTTTCTCTGCCCAACCATAACCCATAGTGCTGAGTCATGATTATCTTTTTCTGGGTGGAGATTAAGCCAGCTTGTAATGTAAGGGTCAGATATAACAATTCGGGGAGTTCTGTGACCGGTTTTTCCATTTATGTCGACGATGTAGCTATACTTATCTCTTGTAACGTCCTTGATTTGCAGCGAGCCTATCTCTCCAATTCTGGCACCCAGCTCATAGAGCATCGAGACAAATGCCTTGTCTCTCGGATGTTCTGCCGCATCTATAAGTTTCTCTATTTCCTTTTCAGTAAGAATATCTGATGCCTGCACCCTTGGTTGGTCTTTCTTCTTTATTTTGGCAGTGATCCAACTCACAATCCGAGGATACTCAGTTCTTTCTTTGTAATTGTCTCCATACTTTTGCCATTTGTAGAACTTCTTTAATATTACCTCATAGTTTTGCTTGGTCCAAGGAGAATAATCTTCTTTTGATTCTATCTTGATGACAACTTCTTTTATATCGTTTTCTGTGGCTTTATCGAAATCCTTCCTGAGGTAGACTTTTGCGAGTATGAAAAGGACACCGATCAATCGAATCCTTCGTGGTTTACCTAGTCCTTCCAAGAAACACGTTCTGTCAAAGTCTAAGATCAGTTCTTTATTCCTTTGGGATATAACTGACTTTTTAAGCCTTTTAAGAGCTGAGTCATACTTTTCACCGTAGTCATGGATATCTTTGCTGGGAATCATACATATAGTGTAGATACAACTACTATATAAACCTTTTGTATCTGCACTACTTGTATAACGCCCTAACCGGACGATGAACAACTTGTATGGATCCCATAAGAGTGTCCGATGAAACGCCCCACGAGGATCCCCGAAACTTAATGAAGGTGGGAATGTTTCTAAGATTCCTCAGGAATTCAATTAGTTAGTTCAGTTTGTTTCAGATACCGACGGTAAGGCAACTGTTTATCAACGGAATGCCGTAGAAAAACTTACGGAAGGGGTATCCTACCATTGTGTGACCAGTGCCGTAGCCGAACCTCAGTTGTTTTTGTTCGATGCGCTGAGAAAATGGGTTTATCATAAGAAAAAAGAAATATTTGTATAAAGGTTTAGCTGGAACACTGGGATTTGAATTCTGAAGTTCTTGACAATCGCTATTTTTGTGCTATACTCTCAGTAGTATCAGGAGGAGGTGATTAAAGTGATGCCAAATGATATGTACCAGACGAGATTTTATACAAATACTCATTATTCGCCGTCTCATCCACTCCATGGCGATCCTCTTGTATCAACACAATGGCAGTTGCAACGATGGGATATGAATAGACAAAATTGGGTTGGATACGGACCCCCACTTGGACACACCCCATTCTCTGGCCAAACAACCTTAGATATGTTTAGAAGATGAAGTGAGGTCTGGGAAAAGAGAATAATGGGTCGTGGCAGTAGATACACTAAAACCGCTGGGATCTAGCGGTCGAGGGGATGTTTAATTATTTTCTGATAATATCCGCATCATGGGTCAAGATAATAAAAGATAACTGGTTCTTAAAAAGAAAATTAAACCTAAGATATCCCTGACCGTCTAAGAGAAGTAATTCATTCTTCAGTTTCCGGAAGGCAGCCCGGGTCAGGTTTGGTATCGTGAGGACGAACACATCAAAACGACCGTTACTGACAAAACTAGGTGCTTGCGAAAGTTGGATGTCTCTGCTTTTTATTTCAAGATGACGCATAAACGATCTAATCTCTAATTCAGAACCCTCCACAAGCAAATCAAAAGGCTCCTGAATACATCTTAGGATTTCATCAATCTGAGATTGCAGGAACAATTTTATTTTAACTAAATCCGCTCTGTTTTTCATTTCACAAATCTTAGTCATTTTAAATCCTTAAATTAATTACCCAGATATCTCAACAATAAGCCTATGCTTATTCTCAGGATAAACTCTAACCTCTTCCCCTTTTTTCAGATTAGCAAATTTTGCTATTTTGCTTGCAATAGTGACTGCTATACTATTTCCAACCTGGTTAATCTTCGATTTTGCTGCTAATCCATATAAACCTTTATTTTTTGCTATTGTTGTAATTCTTTCTGTTACATCCTCATCGAAAACTTACTCTCCACATTTAGAGCAAACCTCTGCTTCAAACTTGCCAAGATTCTCTCCAAGGAAAATATAATCTACCTTTTTCTTTACAATCTTTCCACCACATTCTTCACATTTTGTTCTTTTCATTCTATTGTTTTGCAATTAGTTCTCTAGGTTTACAATTATGTGTTTTTTGTCAGGAACAGAAACATAAACACTTTCTCCAGCCTTTAACTTCAAACTCCTTGCTATATCTCTATTGAAATACATACCTAATCTGTCTTGTGAAAGTTTGATTATCTTTTGTTTGATTGTTAGAGGAGCTTCCTTAGCTTTGATCTCTTTTATAGCTTCATTTATTGATTCATCTTCAAAATCAAAATAACCACATTTACCACATTGATAGCTAGTTACCAAACTATCTGCATCTTGGATTTTTGCTTTGATCTTCTTCATTTGAGCTTTACATTTTGGACATTTCATTTTCCATCACCTTTTGATCTTTACATTAATAATATATAGGTTCTTGTCTTTTCTCAATTCACATAAAATATAAAATCTATCATCTTCAATCTCAATTTTGTTCCCTTTCTTTCTTTTATTCTTTATGGTGTAAATCAATCTTACAACATCGCTCCAGCTAAGTACACTGCTATGATGCTCTTCGTAATGATTACTTCTTCTAATTTCTTTCCAATACATCAAAACCACTTATATTTTTGACTATAAATTTATAGTATAAGCTACTATATAAATATTTCGGTTGTTGGTGGTGAAATAGTATGGAGCGAAGCTATCTTTGCTTTCAACAAAAAAAAGCATATGGTGATTGGAGGATTGTATGGCAAAGAAGGGATCTGTCTATATAAGAACAGAGAGTCACATTTCTACTTAAATATTTTACACTGAATTGATATCTAAGCCCTCGGGTGTGATCCGTATAAAAGTCATCGTTCTAGCTTTTCAGCATGGAATGACTTTCCACTACTTTTTAAAACAATGCGTTTTTTTTCTTCATCATAAATACCTCCCAATGGTATACTGAACCGCCCGGAAGATATATCCACTGAACAGCCACAAGCCAAAGCTTCTTTTAAATCGATTAAATAACGTCCTTGGCCGATATGAAGGCGAGCTTTAAGACCTTCGAGTTTTAGGTCACTAACAACCGACCTTATTTTCAAAATCTCAAGATCTTCCTTTGGTATCTTTTCTCCTATGTATTGAAAAACGCATTCTTTGACTTTTGAATAATTATCAAAATCAATCGAGAATTCAAAACCTTTTGGTATTGAAACAGGGAGGTATATTGTTGGTTCTATCCCCTTCTTACGGGCATCTACTATAGTTTTTTCATAGGTTGTTTTGCACTTATTATCAATAATTCCTCCATGGTGAGTCCAGGTATGCCGAATTTGCCATAATAAAAAGACTGTTAAATGATGTGGTTTCGATAAATCATAGATTTCTCCCATGCCAGCAGCATGTTTTCCTTTACTATATTCTCGAACAAAGGTATCAAAAGCACTAAATAATTTCTCAAGTGAAAAAAAATAGTCATTTCTTCCTGACTTTTTGATCAAGTTATCACGCTCTTCCGCTTTCGCAACACGATCCATAGCAACACAGGTTGCAGGAAGACTATCTACATCCTTAATATCGATAACAATGCTTAATCCTCCGACTTTTTCTTCATGCACACTTGGCTTTTTGAAGAAATTAAATTTTTCACTCATCATGTTTCTCTAACGCTCATCGCAGATAACGACATCTCGCGGACAAAAGGAGTTGCCGAAGGCAATTTGGGGAAATCTTTGATTTCCCTTTTCTCGCTGTTGCGCAAAGCCGCAACTGTTCATTATGGTAACACATTTAGCACCATTCCCTCACGTTGTGCTGTAAACACTGCCATTTCTACATCACGTGCCCGCCATTCTTCCCCTGTAAGTTTTATCAATACGTGGGCAACCTCTTGACACCAAGCAACCCAGTTTAAATAGTTGGAGAAATCGTTATCCCTGAGGGATGGATAGTTCATTTTAAATAAGGTAATCTTATTAATTCTATTAACGTTGTGAACGGCAGCGTTGTGGTTTACCCACCTTGCAACTTGATTGTCTATCATTGGGATGGTTTTTGGACTTGCCAAAGCAGGTAGAGTCAAGGGAATGGCAAGAACGTCTGTTTTAATTCCCAGTAATTTTCTAATTCTTTTCAGATTTTCCCTGGTTTGAGACTCGACAAACTGATGGACAACATCCCATAATTGCCTTGGTGTGATTCTATACTCTTGAACAAAATCAACTATCCTGGTGGTGCCTTTTTGACATCTACTTTTTTGAGAATATAATTTCCAAAATACAACCTCAAAGAATGCTACTATGTTAGTAGGAGCGGTCTTCTGATAGTGATTCTCAAACGTTATGGTGCTATTTCGGTCACCTACAATTATCATATTAAGAAACCCAGGAAATTCATGTGCTCTCTCATAATCTCTCAAATTAACAGGATATGAATAAGCATCCAACGCTCTTGTCCAGCTATCTGGCATTACCCCGCCTCCTGATTATATCTTTTTAGCAATTTCGCACGACTTAGTATATACGAAATTGGCTTCTTGTTAAGTTTGGAGGCTTCTGGGTAGAGATTTCTTTAGGCAACCCAATTAGCAGAGCGATTATTGAAACAAAATGGGGAATTGTATCCTATAACTGAGACCTCACGCTTAAAAAATGTGTTGACACACCTTAGGAAATGTTAAGTGCCGTGCGTTTTTAATAATTAGAAATTTACCTTTTCCTATCGGGACCCGTGCGGAACGGAAGCACGGGATTGCTTTATAGCCGTATATTATACTCATCATTCATTTAGTGAAAGAACTCATTGGAAAAGGCTTCCCATGTCCGGGATAAACGGTATTTATTTTTAAACTTTTCAGTTTTAAGGTTTTCTCACCCTTCCTTTTTGTCTTTCTTAGGCACAGCATTTCATATAACGTCCCGAGCGTATCTGAAGTTCCCCGAAGGGGAATTTGGACGGAGTACCGAAGGCACGGAGCCAGATACGCTCTGTTAGGCGAAGCGGCAAAGGGCATACTAGATGAGGTATCCGAGCACGCAAGAATATCCTCAGGGTAATCTGCTAATTATTTCATTAGATTTTTTGGCCCAAATGTATTCAAAGTGTTCCTTCATAACTTTGTATGTAATAGAATTTCTATCCAGCCGTAGGAGAGGTGTTCGTCCTCCCGTACATCCTAGATCTGCTCGGGGTGTTCCAAAGTGATATTGCTCAATAAATATGCATTCGTTTGTTATTATCAGAAATGCCATTGGAGGGAAGTCGTAAATATGAGCAATGATATTTGATTGTGCATCTATCGACTTTAAATATTCTATTGTACTTTTAATATCCATAATTGTAAATCTAGCCTTTTCTATATCCTCTCTTTCTTTTGCATGAGCTTTATCTGGATCTAATAATAGAATTCGAAATGTAAATGAAGGATTTTTCGATAAAGCCTGTATTTCTTCTCTGTACGTAGCGTTTGGCCTAAAAAAATCCGGGAAAGCAACACCAGCCATAAGCATCTCTCCATTTGCTTTTTTAAGTTCTTCTTTTATGTTTTTTATCGCATCTTTCTCATGACGGTCTTTCCAAATGCCTTTTATTCTACTTTCTTCAATCTGAAATCCTTTAATTAACTTGATATTCTTGAAAAAGTCTCTAATTGCAGGCAGGTATTTCCAAAACGCGGCTGCTAGTACCCCTGCTACAACCCCAATTATAAGGGATACTACCTGTTCATTCATACCAAGGACCTCCTTGAAGAATTATATACGACGAAATTGTCCGTGTCAAATGATTTGACACGATGAGTGTGTAATAGGAGACTGAAAAAAGGTCCCTCATCGATGATAGGAAAAGGTGTTTAGGTCTGAAATGCCATCGCGTGAAGAAGTTTGTGGGAGACACACTCTAGCATTTTTTATTCGATGCTGTGACAAAATGTTTCTATCACAAAAAAGAAGAGTCTTACTCATATAAAGGTTTTTGCTTGGTTTGGCTGGAGTGTCAGGAAGGCATGGAAGAAACCAGGGAAGTGAAAAAAGAATTTTATTAGAGACCGTTTCTTAATCGAATTTGTGCTGAAAATCCCGGAAGCAAGCAAAAAGTTTTGGCCTGGCCTCCCAATTAAATCCTCAATATTTCTAGTTTTTATCTTCTCATTCTGGGTAGGAATCTCTATTAGCAATCTGTGTCTATTTTGTGGAAAGATACTTTGGCCGAAATGAGGATTGGTCTAGCACTTTGCGGATATACGAGCTTCCGGGCGAAGCGAGGAATTTTGGTGGAGGTGCGAAGCACCGTAGCCAGACATGCTTTGTTACATGAAGTTGGCATCATCTTCATCTTATGTTCGCCCCTTCTACTTGTCGTCGGGTACTTTCGAGATCAAATTCCAATCTAAATAGAAAGTCTTGTCCATCAATGTAACGATAAACCGCAATATTAGAGAAGAAGGTTTGCTTTGTCTGTAATGCTCTTTCGCGGACACCATTTTTGACATTAAATATCCAACGAGAAAGTAATTCTGGAAGCCTAAATGATAAAGTATAAGCGTTCCCATCTTCTGAAGGAGCTATTATCCAAGTTCGGCCATTATCAATTTGTCTGTTCCATCTGATAGTCACCCTATGCCGTGGACGTTCTCTTGCATAGTCAAGAAAGAATTGAGGGTTATCCGCTTTCATTAACAACATATAAGGTCCATTTGCCATCGCAACAAACAACTCGTTATATTCTCTTGCTACGTTTGTTACAGGTTCTAATGCGTTTCTAAGTTGAGAGTCCTCATATATTTGAGTTTCTATATCCGAAGGCATAGTTCCTAGGGTGTTTCTTAAAATATTTCTGACACTCAACACCAATTCCCCTCGACCACGAATGTCTAATTCATCTGACTCATAATGCTCCTCTTGATCTATTTGACCGACGATTCTATCAGATGCTTGAGAGATTGCATTTCGTAAATCATTAAATTCATCACCACTCAAGTCGATTAAAGAGATCTGGTGAGCCAATGCCATTTCTGTTGCAGGTCTAGAGAACCCAGAAGTGGAGAACAACGCATAAACATACTGATATTTTTGGGGAAATATTTTTTGTTCTCGGGTTGGAAAGTTATTCTGATTTATGTCTAAGACAACCCCAATAACATTTCTTACAGCACCTATGCCCGTTTTCTTCCGTCTAAATTTTGCTTCAACAAAAAGTCGAAGGGGAAATGTAAATGCGGGTATCCATTCTAACTGTCCTAAGACATCAACCTGGTGAACACCACCCCTCCCTTTCACTACAAGTCCGTTACCGCGATTATCTAAATCGTGAGAATCTTGACGGGAATCTACAAGTAGTTTATATCCTGTGTGTCTGACAAGGTAAGCTAGGACTTCCTCTAGGATATAACCTTTTAACGTATCATTACTTATTCTCATACGAATATCAACCTTAGGTTGCCAATTTAATATGACGTAACCGGCCTATGTCAAATTGCGGCCGCGCCGAACAACCTGTCGTTGATTATACCACACGATCAATTGATGACAAGCAAGTTTTTTTACCTAGATCAAATCAGCAATCTTGTATAGGCTAATATACACAAAATTCACTTATTGGTCTAGATTGGCGGGGTATACGAACTTCGTATTATCTCTGACTTTGTTTTGCGGATAAAAAAGGATCTGTGAAGAAAGAATTGGTGAACACGATAAGGCGCGTACCCTTTGTGCTATGTTATTTGCCGCACGACCAAAACTAGATACCATACTTTTTAATGAACTCAGCGACCATATTTTCAAGTGTCTCGTCTAGAGCACTTGTTCCAGCTTCAATAATGGAATCAATAGGGTCAGGTTGCCAAAGTGATTCTTGGGATAATATTCTCTTGATCAATTTTCTCAATAAAATTCCACCGAATTGAATGCGAGTCCAGATATTACCATACTTTTGAATATCCCAGTTGATTTTGTTACCATGCACTACATCACTTCTTAAATTATAAAGGTCAAACACCCACCAACTGGTTTTGGACTTTATAACCCTGGTGTCCTTGTTTTTAATCTCTACAGTTCTTGTTTCCATTTTAGGTTCAGCATTATTGAGTAATTTTTCTATTTCTTTTACAAATTCTATTTTGTTTTCAAAGTTCAACAAGACTTCAAAGCACATAACCAAAGACAACAGCCTATGCTCATCTGTAACCATTTCACCGTGAGTGGCTGTATGATAGAACAATTCGAGAGCCCTAAATATACCCTCTATCTCTTTTTTGTCCTTAAACTGAAGAGCGTTTCCCAAAGCATCGCACAAGTCGGTTCTCTCAAATTTTAGTAATGAAGTATCTAAGTAGTAGGGTTTCATAAATTTGACCATATCCAATTTGGTAAAGATTTTATTCCATAATGCAATTCCATCAGAGCCCACCTCAAAATTTTGAATATGGACAATAAATGCATCCGTTGAAGAACTGACGAAAGCACATTCATTAATTGCACAGAATGCGATAGCGTGGCTCACTGTTCTAATTTCTTCGATTTGTTCCTCAGGGAATTTGCTGATTCCGAGCTCAAACTTAGCAGGTGAAATTATCACTATCTCTTCAAGAGGCTTATCATATCCACCCTTTTCTTCATCATATTCTCGTTTGAAATATCGGCCAAAATGACGATTTAAATGTTGGATAACATCTTTATTCTTTATTCTTTTACTGGATTCCCTGTAATAAGGCCATATTTCATAATCACCAATTCGAAAGGTTTCCTTAATAGGAGCGTATGGCATATACGCAACTTGAGAAAAATTTCTTCCTGACACGATAATTCCTCACAAGGTTACATTGCTGATAACGGTGTACATTACGACCTCACAAAGCAAGGTAGGCGGAACAAGACCAAACCATAAATACTTTGTTGGCCAGAAGTAACATTTCAATTTGCTACTCAGTTTTTTCTAACAAAATACGGTAATCTTGCGTTATCTAATAAAGGAGGTTCGGGAATTTCAACTTCTACATAATCTACATCCAATTTTTTCATAATAATGCTTATGCAATTACCACCAAATTCTTGAAACAACCCACTAATCTTTATAGCAACCTCATCAATCAATATTTCCATCGCCTGCTGTGGGTTACAAGGATCTACAGAATGCAGAATGGCCCAATTAGCGATAACATCACTTAAAGAATACAGGCAATTTCCGCGATGTTCAGAAATGAACATTTTCAATACTTCACTTTGAGCTATTTTGGCAATTTCCTCTTTGATTTCTTCTATGTCATAATGGAATGCAAATTTGTTTCTGATTAAATTAATATTGTTTTTCCCGCTAAAGTATCTCTTTAATTCTGACAGACTATCTTTGCCCACCTGAGAAAGTACATTTTCGTACTTTTTTGATAACTGGGTGGTGAAAAAGCCTTTCTTAAGCATTCCCCAGCCTTCGTTTAACTTACCTGCTAATGTTCTAATAAAAAATTGCGCTTGAGAGACCTGTCCTCTCCTTTCAACTATATTTAACGAGGCCATTCCGTTACTCGAGATGATAACGCATTTTTGCAAGATGTTTAATTCATTCAGGAAATGGGTAAGTTGAATAAAAAAAACCTGTTCATCTTCGGGTATGGCATCCAATTTCGATTTTGGAACGTTAAATTCTAAAAGCTTCATCATATCTTCTTTCCTTTTCTCTCATAACATAATATCAGTCTTTAATGGTATTTCTTATAACTCAATTATATACGAAATTGCCTTTTTGATAAGTTTGGAGGACATATACAGATTTGAATTTTTTCTCATTTCAGTTTGCGGCCGCTGTTAGGACCTGCTGGTCGAGGGTTTCACAAATTGTCAAGATGGCTAAGGCTCCATCTAGCCTCTCGGACAATGTCTGTATGTTCTTGATCATCCTTGGCAATCGATTGTAAGACCTTACTTACTCTTTCATCCTCAGAGAAGCGACCTAATGCCCATACTATCTTTTTTCTCATTTTAGTGCTGTATGTTTCAGAGTCTAAAAGATTCAATAAGGGTTTTATGCTTGAAGAATTCTGAATGCTTGCCAAAGAATCCACGGTATTCGCGCGAACATGACTTCTCGAATCATTCAGAGCCGCTTCGAGAACCCTGATAGTCCTCTTATTTGGATAGTACCTGAGAGTGTATGCGGCTTCCTTCCTCAGTTTGTAGCTTGGATCGTTTTCAAGCACATGTGCCAAGACATCGGCTACTCGATCATACTCAACTTCTCTGATTCTCGAAAACCAAAACTGGGTAATGGCCGTTTCTCTACTAAGCTCTTGGTAAATCTCTCTTTTCTTGACCACCTTTAGAAGCACTTCGGCACAATCTTGTGACTTTTTGCTGCCAAGAATCCTTATTGCGCCATTGATAAGCTCTACATCTTTCTCATTTTCGATAATATCTTTACAGATATCCATAACTGGCTGGTCATCATAGACTGCAACATGATCTTGGGGTGAATGCTCGCATTTGAACCAACTCTCTAATACGAATCTGAGATTATCATTAGTAAGATCTATCTTACCACGATTTTGAAGAAAAAGCTCCAACCTATCACGGCTGGCATATACGTGGTGAGTCTTCCACTCTGAATAAGCAGTACCAAACAATTCAAGCACTGGATCAGTTGTATATTCCAGAAAAGCAGCCTCACTAGCTGAATCAAGATCTTCTTTCTTCAATTCTCGGATAACAGATGTTAAATGTTCTCTGACTGTTCTCTCAAAGTCATTGGTGCCATTATATTCCCAAATTAGGCCATGTTGCTCAAGCTGCTTGCGGAAATCCAGAACTTTCCGAACCTGATCCACTTCTTCGGTTGTCCTAAGCGTGTAAGGTGCTTGATTGAAATAGAACATAATCCGCGGCCTCCCCATCTTCTTCCAGTAACTATAAGCAAGGTTGAATTCCTCCTGTGTGCCTGATTCAGTCAGCCCAGTATGTGTGCCAAATCGTTTCCACATAATACCGATGAAAATATCGTATTGGCCTATCTGACGGCTTACGATTTCTTGGGGCCTACCCATGTCTGGTGTTGTATGTGTCTCCCAGCGTATAAGTTCTAGAATCAATCCTTTGTCCTTAGCAACTGACCGATTGAGTTCGTTGATCACCGGTGAGAGTCGTCGTCTTTCTTCCATAACATCTCTAGGTGATGCAACAAACACACGTAGCCTTTGAAGTTGCTCAGTCACTATGTTTGCTCCTTTCTTGCCGGTTGCGCGTAGTCCAATTATACACCAAATTCGCTTTTTGTGAAGTTCTTGTTGCGACTTCCGTTCACAACGAAACTATCTTCGAGACAGATTCAGTATAAAGCTTTTAAACGAGAAAATCACTACTTTAGAGAAGATAAAAGAAAGGTGAAATACTATTTACCTCGATATGATGTACCCCTGGTTCTAAGTCATATCGAATCAGGTGTGTCTTTTTATAACCGCGAGTGTACGATGAACAACTTAAAAGAATCCGAAGGCAATACTTGGTAGAATGCCCTTATGAGTGAGAAAGACGGGGAGATTCTTACCGGCAACAACCAGGTTTTTTCCCAGTATCGTCTTGACCATAACCAAGGAGGAAGAATTTGAGAAAGAACAGAAAATCTCCTATCAACTAGAGACATACCCATAGGTCTCTAGTAGCCAAAAGAATCTTGAATTTGACCTAGAGGCAATTTGCTACTACAATTAGGCATATTGGAGAAAACGGAAATTCACTAGATGGCTGTTCGTCGGTAATAACAGCCGCGGAGATCCCGAGAGTGAAGAGGAAATACTAGACAGAGTTAAAGGATACTTTCTTATTCTTGCGGGTCTTGTCGTTGAGTTTGCCTAAATTAGAATCAGAAACAAACTAAATACGGCCTATCTGACCGAGGATGAGCAATTTTTGCGTACGGATCGAGAATGCTAGGTGAAATACGCATGAATCCTGTTCAGAAAACGAGTTGGCAAATAGTGCTCGCAGATTTTCGGGGATTTTGTTGATTATCACTCATCTATGGAAATCATTATGTTCGTTTGCTGGAGTCGTGACACAAACCTCCCTTTGGGTTTCAGGAACTATTCTGGCCTATTGGGAGTCCGGATCCTTATGGCTCTCTTTACTTCTTGGTCTAAATCGCCGCCAGGCTCAAGGTAACATCCTCTAGTATTCATTCTGTTCCATGCATAGGTCACACTGCTTTTTTGGCAGTTCCTCAGACTGGGTCGAAAAAGACAAGGCCGTGGCAGACAGGAAAATATCATTATGTAGATTTCCGAGATTAAAACCTTTTCAAGTTGTTTAATCATTATCTTAACCGTTAAGATAAGGTTCTGACGAAAAGAAAGAACTGAAAATGAGACGTTGCAAGCTACGACAGGATGCTTCAGAGGAGATTGCGCAAGAATTGCTGAATGATTTGCCGGAGTTCGCTAAGACTATTATCGAGGATCGACCAGAGAACTACAGTTTCAAGAAGAATCCCGATGACCCTCAGGAGCATGATCCGTGCTGGCACCAATTCGGAATTATCACGCACACGAGAAAATTCTACGAATTCCATCAGACTAAGAGTCAAGAATATCTCAAGCAATGGCGCGTTGATAAGGAAGTTAGCAGAAATCTGTCAGAGAGAATAACCAAAAAGACTAAAGCAGAGCTCTTAGGAATTAGCATTGCTCTTCATGATTTAGGGAAATTTGCTCGTGCCTCTAAAGAGAAAGATGGCAATCTCGTGCCTAACTATAACGGACATTCGGAAAAATCTGAAAAACTCATCATGAAGAATGAACAAATTAGAAATCTCCTACAAGAGACTTATAGACTCACAGACTCTCAGGTGGCTTACATTGCCAGGTGTGCAGGTCTACATTATGAATTAGGAAAAGTCAGGGATAAAGTAGAAAAAACAGGTAGATGCTATAATATTGGTTTCGTTGAAAGCGAAGAGTGTAAGAAGGCTTGCGCTTGGATTACAGAGAAACTCTCCGAATTCGAACAGGAAATCGGGATTATGTTCTTGGGTGATAGTTTGGCAAAAACCGATATAGAAATAGATGCCAAGACGGACAAAGATATTGAAGGTCTAACGGATGAGATTAAACGAATCCTTCAAAAACGGGGGCTCAAGGCCCAGTTAAAAGCAGCTGTGAAAGAGAGACCCGTAAATATCGCTCTCGCTGAGACTTACCTGAAGTTGGTCAATAAGATCCGGTGAAGTCTCGCCAGAGAAAAAACCGTTTTAACTTATGATAAAGAGGATTCTGACCCGGATAAATGTTTCAGGAAAAGAAATGTGTTCCAAGGTTAAAGATTATGTTTAGGAGTGAGGAAATCATGAACTCGTTTTGGCTGATTGGTTAGAATCTAATGGATTTGTGTTCAAGTGATTGAAAAACAACTACAGTTGACTGCTAGGCTGCATTTTGGCCGAGTTGCTCAAGACCCTGTATGCTTATGATCGTGCGGTGATTGGATATCATCCTGATGCAGACGGGATGGCGAGTGCGGCTATGTTTATCAAAGTATTTAGCCGCGGAAAAGAGACTGGGCTCTTCTCTATTGACACACCCGACCGAAGCCTTACCACAAGGCAAGTGGGGGATATATGGACGTTTAGTCCTGAAGTCGTTGTTTTAGTTGACGTGGCACCCCGGAACCTGAAACAATTGAAAGAACTTGCCGATGGATTCACAGTAGTCGTTCTGGATCGTCATCAATATAAACCTGAAGTTAAAAACATAGTAAAATATCTTCTTAACCCACATGTTTTGTGTTTAGGTTCTTCCGTGGAGATCTATTCGTGTTCTAAATTAGTCTACGACACACTTAACAAGATTTCCTTAAGGTGGCTTGCCGTTGTGGGCCTCCATGGTGACAGTAAGGAAATTCATTGGACTCATTTTATCTCTCAATTTTCCAAGCAGGAGTTAAAGGCAATAGCCAAAATGGCCGACATAGTTAACTTGGTAGGCACAGCCTACAAGATCGATGGCTCTGAAGAACCGAGTGGCATCGAGTCCAGAAGAAAGGAACTTGTTCTTCTAGAGTCAAAAACGCAATCCGCCGGCGAATTTAGTAAGTCCTTTAGAAGTAATAGTTTGTGCCACCTATATGATCTCCTCAAGAATGATCTGAGGGATGCCGTAAGCACCATAAGAACAAATTTGAACAGAACACGTTTACGGTTTATCGAAATCGTGTCCAAATCCAAGTATAACTTAATTGACGGCGTTCTCGCTTATGTTAGCGGACAAACCTTAAAGATTGACGAAGGGGACACCGTAATATTATATCAGCGCGGACAACAGGTCGTTGAATATCGAGGTATCACTGCAAACAGAAAAATTCATTGCGGAAAGCTTTTTCATGATATTGGTGGAGGACACAGAGAGACAGGGGGTGGCGCGTCGAACAAAGATCCTAGTGAAATAATAGAACTGTTGAAAGAAAGGATTGACGAGCAATCAGAAACAAGTAGGTGACAAAGAACACACTAAGGGAAATCCAAGGGTCACATTCAGAGTCAGGGAAAGACACAGATTTATCGTTAGACTTTCAAAGGAAAAGCATGGGAATTGACACTCACATGGAGGATAGCTCTGATATGTGATTTTGCCTTTCAGCAAATTGAAGATTTACCGAGATGTACTGCTGAAGATGATTACACGGATGTGACCACGCGAAATAAGACGTTGAAGAACTTGAGTAATGACATTGATACAATTGTAAGAGAAAAACGTGAGAACCAAGGAGGTTGTCTAATACTGTAGGCGGGAACTTACTCTGTGGACAAGGCGAAATCGCACGTCTTCAAGTAAGTGAGATTCATCATGTTTGGGTCACGGGGCTCGTTAGCGAGAGAGTAAACCAGTATTACTGGTCATGACTCGAATGCAATCTCTTAAATCGAAAGAAGCGTACGGGAATTGCTGTAGATCACGCTTGTTCCCTCAAGAATAAACAGTCTTATGGAATATAGTCAAGTCAATATGGTGGAGCCCGCTCAAGACTAACGGCCTTAGTAAGCTCTAGGATCTCTTTTTCAAAATGAGCTTTAATGTTAAGGAGCTCTGTTCTTTCTTGACCTTCTATGAACTTGCTTGCAGACAATTCCATAAGCTGGCGAAGCATCTTCTTCAGCTTTCCTAATGTCCTTCGCTGTTTCCACCGATTTTCGTATAACCACTTAATGTCACTCCTTTTGTGCAAACGAAGGCATCCAACTGTGTAACTTCCGGCAAGAGATTTTACGCTTATGCGGAGCAAACCCCTGCACTGGATCTCGAAGTGTTCTTTCGGATCCTCCGCACAAGGGTCAACAAATCTCAAACCCTCTCTTTGTTCCTCCGATGTGGGCCACACGCCGCCTTTATAGCTGTTGCACCTCCTACAAGCGTAATACAGATTAGGATACTCCGAAATGAGGTGGGGAAATCGATTTCTCGGACGAAAATGATCTATCTCAAAAACAGGGTGTCCTCCTCCTTCGGCCTCATGTTTTGTGCAATAGGCACACCGCCATTTGAAATCTTCACGTAGAAATGGTTTATAGCGATGGTAATCAGCAAAATATGGTGGTTTTTCTTTTCTTTCTACCTTGATCATTGGTGTAAGAAATGTTGAATCACTCGTTGTTCAGATTATTTTTCTTCGTCTTGATATTTCTTTACTTCTTCAATGAGGCGGGCTAGCATTTTCTCAATTCTACTTAGTGTTTTGTATCTGTGGTCCTCCTTTAAGCACATTTCCCGCAGGTACCGATTTTCCCTTGAAATCGCAGGGTCAGCCTTCCCCAGTTCGCTATCCAGTTCTTTTCCAATTTTGTCAATCTCTTTATTCAATGCCCGACTGTGGTCACCTCTCAACTTCTGGCTTAACAGGCGATGGTATCCTCTCCGAGCCATCTCAACTCTGCTTAATTCTCCCATTGGCTCGAATGAGGGAATTAAGTGTGGGTACTTTCGAACAATGAGCCAAGGCAAATACAACTCCGACAGAATTATTTCTCTCAAAGATTCCCTAGTGTCGTGCTCATAATTAATATTGGCAACTTGAATTTCCCCTAACTCATTGAATTTCTTCACCATAACATCCATCAGCAAAACCTCCTATTTAAGTCTTTCGCTTCTACTTGTCAGTCAGCACACGACAAACGGTTTCTTGGAGTCTTTGATATCTAATCAAGAAATTCATAAATGTGGTAAGAGCAGACTCCCAATCTTTGTCAAAATATAAGTGTCCATGTACACAGTCATTCCGAAGTTTGGATGCTTGCTGCCATGCTCCCTCAAGGTTCTCGGATTCCGGAATCTTCGCTTCTTTTATAGTTGCGGCATAAATATTAAGAAGATCTCCAAGCGCTAGAAGCTTTGGCTTTTTAGCCTTGTCTATCTTTGCCATTCTGAGCACTCTATTCACAGCATTCTCACCCAGGATTTTGTTTATGAAGTGGTCTCTGCTTTGCCTCAGGAACCTTTCTCGTTTCGAAAACGCTGCAAATAGAACCCCTACGAACTGATCCTCGTCATTATCTATGACAGCCACCAAAGCGGCGCGAATACTTTTCTCATCTTCTGGAGCCAGCGCGAGATGAATGACTTTTGTTTGCACTAATCCCTCTATTTTCCCCAGTTTCGCCGTTTCCACTTCTTGCTCGTAAAGATAGGGAATGAAAGAATTAACTACAAGATCTTTTCCGCTGACGGCCAGGATTGCTGCGTCACTTATGTCATCCCGCTGACCATAGTCTGCATTGCTAACTATGTGAGTATGGGTATGTCCGTTAGATGAAATAAGTTCCTCCCATAGTTTGACCGTTAGAGAATTGATATTGTAGAATTGACCGGTTTCTATCTTTACAATTGACCACGCGAAGCCAGCACCACAATAGAGCGAAAACCTTGACAATTTCCTTCTATTGACCTTCGTTTCCACTATGGCACAAATCCTCTTCAACAACGTCCCCGTTGCCTCATCGGTCGGTGTCTCTGGACGGGAAACACCAATGAAACATTTGATGCTCCTGTTCGGCCTCATCTCTCTCAAGAGGTTCCTCTCTTGGAAGTCCTTTTTTAACCTAGAATCTGATTTATCGCGAATTGCTCTCACTTTTTCTGGAGTCAAGATGTTCACATCCAAATCAGTAGGAGGTGGACTATTGTCATCATCCCAGCGCCAATAATATAGTTGTTCGGAAACCCTGAAAGGAAGGATTTGTGTTATCTTCAGCCCTGGATTTGCTCGGAGTTCGCCATGAAAACTTTCGGCCATTTCCTCCGGTAACCATATCCGCAACATAATATCGTGAGCTCCATAAACTTCGTAGATGCAATAAGCCGATAAGTATCTCTCCGCCAAGTGCTTCAGTAGAAACCTACGGAATGATTCCCGATTGTATGACTGTACACGGAGCAAGTAGAAATAAAGGGATTCCTGAAAGTGCCTATGTACCTTAGGATGCCAGACTATCATTCGCTTTGTCCATGATTCCTCGCGTTCACAATCTACACCATAAAGATTCTATCATTGTGCTTCTTTTTGTCAATAGGGTGTATACGAAGTCCGTATTATTTCTAGGTTAGTCAGTACACGAGAACTTCTTATGCATTCTTCCAGCTGTTTCCTATCATCATATCGAGCGGACTGCTAATATTCCTCGGGTCGAGTGGTTGTGTCTGCGGTGGTGAATGACAAATGAGTCCGCCGCATTTACTGCTTACTCAAACAGAATGGGCACAGAATAACAACCGACGTTGCCCCCTACGTTTTTTTCAAACGTGGATCGGGTGATTCAGTCAGCAAACGAGAAACAAAAGCACTTGTTGGCGCAAAACGGGAAAGTACGTAGTATGACTGATGCTTCATTCTTAACAAGAGAATTGACACGAGTTAGGAATGTTATGTGAAGACCCCCGTTTCTCCTGTTAGTCGACCCACTCGAATCCCCACGCTTTGCATTGTTTCATAATCCTTCTCTTCGCCTGTGCCGCTCCAGCTAATGGTGGCTCATATGGTATGAACTCATAGCCCCCCAGGTCAGAGAAACCACCACACCCTTTCTCTTTTAACACAGCCACTCGACCGATCCCTATAGTGGCACAGAACCATCCTGTTTCAAACACCACGTTCTGACGGGGTCGACCAGTGGATAACCTCAGAGAATCCAAGGTCTCACGCGTTTCTGCGGAGGACAGGTCAGGCTCCAATGCCAGGATCGTTCTTACCTCGTCTCGAGTCATGAGTATGATCGCGTGGCTACAGCCCTTAGCAATGCGGGTGTACTTCTCATACACCGTTCCGGATATACCGTCGAATTCGTCCTGAAGAACCACAATTCTGATGTGTGGTAGATGTCTCGACAAATAGGTTTTTAGGTCTCTTGGGTCGTTGCCCTTTGAACTGCTTGCCCGGCCGTGTACAATAAAAATACCGGTCGCATAGCTGATCGCGTTAACAGCTGCATATGAACACAGCTCATCAGCTAAATCCGACAACAGTGGACTTTTGTAAGCAACCCAGAACGACCGCTTTATGCCTCGTATCTCGGCGATCCGGACATTGTTGAACAACGCCGGAACCTCCAGCCGCCTTGCGTTGAGCACAATGCCGGGTACAACTGCGACGTTATTCGCGTCGACGTCCTCCGATTGACTGACCTCGTTGAACATCCGGCTATTACTTTCAACGACTACAACGTCTTGGAAGAGATAAACGTCTTTCACCTCTTTATGGGACTTAACACCTAGAATTTCTGCAACCTTCAGCCAAGTACCGGCTGCGCAACTCCTCGTCTGAAAGATTGTACCGGGACCGAACGCCTGGAGCAAATGCCTTAGTTTCTCTACTGAGAGTGTGACGCCAAGTGGAGTCTCACTTGCGCCCCGCCAACTCCTTGGAAACACAAAGAAGAACGATTCGTCGGCTGCCTTGCCTTTGTACAGGGGCCCGTAGCGACTCCTATCGTACCCGAGCCGTTCCGGCGGAGCTGCAACCACTGCCATGCACAACTCGTTTTCGGGTGCTTGAAGGACCTTTTGCAAACATCCTTTCGACCTCAACGGGGATCCTTTGCCCGTCGCGGATCTCAATTGAAGACGTCGAGCATCCCCCGATCTGTTTTTTTCTGCAATGAATCCTGGCAAAATGTAGTCCGCCGGGATCTGCGTTGAATACACGTTTATTATTGGCATTCCAGCATACCTCATGATGCGAAAAAGCGTTCGCACAACTTAGTATGCAAAGAATACGCTTTTTTGTCAAAATCACTCGTATATATATGAACTTTATGTCGTTTCTCATTTGGTTTGCAGATAATAGAACTTCCGGAGGGCAGTTTTTGAAAATCTTTGTCTTTGCTTTTTGTTAAGTTCTCATTGCATTTTGTCAGGTGATAACTGAAGAACATAGCTCATATTCAAAACTCCCTGTCCCGTTCACATTGTCTATTCAATAATGACGATTACTTTCAAGATTAATTCAGTATAAAGCTTTTAAAGGAGAAAATCACTACTCTAAAGAAGATAAAAGTAAGGTGAAAAAAATGAACTACTATTTACCTCAATATGATGTACCCCTGGTCTTAGGTTATACCGGACCAGGCCTATTTTCCTATAGCCCGGGCGCTGAGGAAACTGGTAGTTTAATACCTTCTTTTACAAAAGAGGAGGATCTTCCAACAGGGAGTAAAAGCCTACAGAGCCAGACTGCGGGGGATAACAATGATCTAATTAATACTTTCTTTTCAGATAAGGTGGCAATGATGAGAGCAACTATAGAGAATATTGTCTCTCAGATAGATGAGAGGAAGCGAATCAAAGAGAGAAATACGATAACGATAAGAAGAGATATGTTCGAGTGCGAGAATCACCTGCTGGAAACTGAAGCATTACTCAATTCGGTGTACGCTCAAGGCCCCAATATGGGTAGAAGAAGAACTACCCTAGACGGCCAATTGTTTAGCCTAAAGAAAGACCTAAGATCAGAGGAGCTAGACTACTGGAGAGATTTGGTCTTTTTGAAGAAAGAATTTATGGAAAACTTGAATGAATACCAAGCTGCCAAAAAGAGAAAAGAACTGGCTTCACCCATCTATCTGGCCAGCTTGGAGGAGAGGGTGAAAGAAAATGAGCCTAGCTAAAGTTCAGGAGATGTGCAGAAGGCTAAAGCCTATCTTAGGTGATAGAGCAGATACCCTCTGGGTTGCTTATTTAACTGAAGACTATGAAGGAAGAAGAGAAATCGAGAATATGCTGGAGATTCTTTCTCTTCAGAGCCTCAATCAAAGAGTTGACATTGAGAAGATATTGCTTTCTCCTCCCTCAAAAGGGGTATGCTCAGGTGAATATCCAATAGGAACTGTCTGTTACAATGATAAAGAGTTTTATCCCTTAGGAATAAGGGAAAACGAATGGATTCAGCACCTGGCTATTTTTGGTAGATCCGGAGCAGGTAAGACTAATACTGTTTGTGTAATTGTTTTAGAGCTCTTGAGAAAGAAAAAGCCTTTTTTGATATTTGACTGGAAGAGAAACTATCGGGATATATTAGAGAAATTAGAAGATTCAGAAAAGGAAGATATTCTTATCTTTACTGTAGGAAGAAAGATCTCTCCCATGGTTTTCAATCCTTTAATTCCCCCAGAAGGAACACAGGCTACTACCTGGCTTAAGAAGTTGATCGAAATAGTAAGCCATGCCTACTTTTTAGGAGAAGGGGTGATGTATTTGCTGCAAAAAGCAATTGATGCAGTGTATCAAGAGTCCGGAGTATATAAAGGAATACCAGAGAAATATCCTACCATGACAGACGTCCATAATTGGCTAAAAGATTATCCGGCTAAAGGAAGAGAAGCGCAGTGGATGAGCTCTACCTTAAGAGCCATAGGAACTCTATGCTTTGGAGAGATGGGAAGAATTCTCAATGTGAAAAAACAGATAGATTTATCTCATCTTTTGAAGAAGAATGTTATTTTAGAACTGGATGCTTTAACCAACTCAGATAAGATCTTCTTTATTGAATCACTCCTTTTATGGATTCATCACTATAGATTAGCAGAGGGAAAAAGAGAAAGCTTTAAGCATGCCATTATCTTAGAGGAGGCTCATCACATTCTCTTAAAGCAAAAACAGGAATCCAAAGGAGGAGAAGCAATTACTGACACAATCTTAAGAGAAATCAGAGAACTGGGAGAGTCCATGATTTTGATTGACCAACATCCCTCTTTAATCTCAATTCCTGCTTTAGGAAATACCTATTGTACTATAACTATGAATCTAAAACATAGAAGTGATGTGAACATTGCCGCTGACTGTATGCTTTTAGATAATGAAGAAAAGGATTATCTGGGAAGGCTGGAGGTAGGTTATGGTATTGTAAAACTTCAGGGAAGATGGTTTTCTCCTTTCTTGGTGAAGTTTCCTTTAATCAAGATAAAAAAGGGAATTGTGACTGATGAGATGATTCAAAGGAAAATGAGAGGATATTCCGGTTATTCCAGCCTTTGGCATAGAGAAAATGAAGAACAAGAGCAGATAGAAGTTATTCCATCTCAAGGGAAAGTAGCTGAAGAAGAAAAAGAGTATCTTATTGATATAGTGAAAAATCCTTTTTCAGGAGTAGTTGAAAGGATTGAAAGATTAGGAATTAGTGCTCGCAAAGGAAATAATCTGAAAGAATTATTGATTGCCAAGAATTCAATAGCGCAAAAAGAGATAAGCATTAGAAATGGAAGAATTGTACTTGTTCAGTTAACCAAAAAAGGCTCTCATGTCCTCAAAGAATTAGGGTATGATACAGAGAACAGAATAAGACAATATGGTCTACTGCATGAGTTCTGGAAAAATAAGGTAAGAATGTATTATGAGAAACTGGGATACAAAGTAAACTCCGAGGAGAAGCTCAATGGAGAAAGGGCTGATCTTGTGGCTGAAAAGGCAGGAGAGAGAATTGCTATTGAGATCGAGACTGGCAATTCTGATGCGGTAGGGAATATTAAGAAATGTTTGCAGGCCGGATTTAATTCAGTTATCTCAGTACCTACAAACAGACGAATTAAGGCTGAGTTAAAAGAAAGATTGAAAAAGGAGATGTTAGATAGAAGGGCGGGGGTGATTGTGATTTGTTCAGACACTTTTGGGTGATTCGTCCTCCATACGGCTCCACGAGTCAGGAAACAAAGAGTACTCGCACGACTAACCCCAAAAAAACTGTCCAAACTTGATTCTCCCCTTGAACAGGATATTGACCATCATATTTGGGTAAACCCTCTCCATTACGGAGTTAAGTCTCCTTATCACCCATCTGTTCTTCCTCTTGGCAATAATCTCTCTATGCCAATAATCTGGATAATATCGGACAAGTGAACTAAGAATGAACGAAAGTGCATAAAGATAATCTTTCTGGGACCAATGGCAGTCAACGTTGGTAATTGGTAGGAGAAAGTAACGAGGATTTTCAAAGACACTATATATGACAGTTTCGTCTAAGACACTTTGAATGGCATCTAAGCTCCCTCTCGGTGCATCATCCTTCAGGGTAAATACTAGACAGTCGGAATCGGATTTCCTTAGTTGAAAATACTTTGAAAGACTGGGAAAAAGTACCTTCCATCCAGCTGCGAGACCTCTAGGAGCAATCGGTATGTTAACCTCAAGTTCTGTGAATGAAGCACTACACGTCACTTTTGGAACTAGAACTGTTGGCTTCTTACTGTAGGCGATTTCACACTCCCAAATCATATATACACATCTCGTAAGCAGCTCATCAAAAGTTGTCAGTAAATCTTTTTTCGGAATAGCTCCTTCCAGCAACAACAGATCCCAAAAGACCCCTTGGTCTAGTTGCAGGCATACTTCTAATAAATCTCCACTCGACGGTATTTCGACCTTCTTGAGTCCATGGTATCCTAGCGAAACCCGGTTATTCTCCAGGGCTAAGACCGCTTTTGTAAGGTTGTGAAAACAGTAATAGAGCTGCAAAGGCTTCGTGTGTTCTGAACATGAAGCAGCAGAATCTCTGAATTCTTGTGCTTGTATGATTGATTCAGTGACGAAAGGTAGAATATCCTTGCTGACAGACCTGTCTGATTTGTCCAGAATTATCTCCTCCGAGGTAACCATATCGATTAGGTGCCAGATGTCCTCGATAGGATTTTCGGTTATTCTGTATTCACATTTCTCTAATGAGCCCATGTAGGGTAATTTCTTGATCATGGCCTTCACCAATAGTTAACCGCGTGTGACTGAACTATACACTAAAAACCTGTCCTACGTCAAGCTCGGACCGAACCTTGTCCCCAATCTTCACTGAAAGACCGATTGGACGGACAAGACACAACGTGAACGAAATCTCACCGGTAGTAAGCAGGTGACAAGAAGCAGGAGTTAGGCTCTTCCCTCACACGCTAATGCCAATGCAAATTCCCCCCATTTCCTGCTTTCGAGCCCAAAAAACACCGTCGCAAATGTTTCTCGCCATCTTTTTCAACATTATTGGCGCATCAGGAAAAAGTGCAGAGATCCTCTTCTGAATATTCAAAACCTATTCAGTGTAGACTATTTAAATAAGCATTCCTACCACTATAAAAAGATTCTAAAAAGAATCATGAAACAAAAACAATTTACCAAGAAGCTAAGGCGTTGTGCATCTAAAAGATAAGGCAGAAGCCAAAAGAAGAACACAACGGATACCTTGGTAGTATATGGTTATTAAGAAAGGAACAAGCATTTGTTAAGTTTTAAGGCCGTGTCTCAACCTAAGACTTAAAGCAAAAAAACAAACAATCTGTAAGAGACATGATTAGTCAGTACCTTAAAGGTTTTGAGCATTACGAGATACTAGAGTTCTTTCGCACGGAATAAGTGGAATGGGTGGAATTTCTTTGAAAACAAAAAAGATACAAGTAGTTTCAAGTACAACAAAGGTTTCAAAGATACTCGATTAACTAAAGGGAAAGTGGAGCGTCCCCCATTTCTTTTTATAAAAGATTAAGCGGATTGAAAAACCACAAAGGCGGACTTCTTAGTTCACAAATAAAGAAAGGAGCTGATCGTTATGTACAGTCCAAAGATTGATGAGGATTCAGTATCAGTACTTTACAAAATGGCAAAGGCAGAAGGTAGATTAATGACAAGAGTTCTCAATGATATGATTAGAAAAGCGGTTGCCAAAGATAGCTCGCCAAAAAGCAAAAAGAGATAAGAAACGCGCCAGCAATTTAAGGTCTAAAGAAAAAGCTAAAATAGAAGTCGGTTCTTTAAAGAATAAAGAGCTGACTTTTTCTATTTTGAAAGGAGCCAGTGATGCAAAAGAAAAACTTGGGAGCCGAGTTTCAAGATTTAAGGGTAAGAGTCGAACTCGTCAGAGACGGAGATTCCCATGAAAGTCCCGTCATCAAATGTTCTAAAGATGCAGGAAAGCTGATGCAGCATCTAGTAAAAAAGGACAGAGAACATTTTATCTGTATTCATCTTAATACCAGAAACATAGTAGTAGGCATCGAAACAGTAGCTATAGGAACTCTTAATGCCTGTGGCATCTCCTCGCGGGAAGTCTTTAAAGCAGCGATCTTGAATAGTGCTGCAGCAGTGATTCTGGTGCACAATCATGTCAGTGGAAACCCTTTAGCTTCTAAGGATGATATTGAGATAACTAAGAGGTTAGTTAAGTCGGGAAAGATTCTGGGTATTGAGGTACTTGACCACATCATTATAGGTAATAAAGAACACTTTTCCTTTAAAGACAGGGGCATGATATAGAAAGAATAGAAAAACATCAACAACAAAAGGAGTTGAACCGTGACTAATAAGGCTGTAGAAAACAAAAAAAGTAGATACATAAATCCCAAAGTATGTGACTTATACTGGGATGGAGAAATTCCAGAGTACTTTAAGAGAATCTGTAAGGAGTATCTAGTTATTTTAGTCAGCGATTATAGGGGATCTGAAGAACACAAGATAACGATTGATGACGTAGTAAAGTATTATGCTACTCAGGCAACCAACATTATCTCTGGTTGTAGAACAATAGGCACTGTCAGTGGAGATTGGAGAAATGTTGATTATCTGGCCAAAGAGTGTCTTGAGATTTTCAAAGTGATTAACATGGAAGCCTTGAGAAGAATATCTAAGAAATGGGGGCTGACTCCAAGATTCTAAAGAGAAGAGAGGAAGAGATGAGACCATTAGATAAAATAGTCTGCGATTTATTAAAGAGACAAATTGAAGAGCATTATGAAGAAAAATGCAGCTGTGATTTAGGAGATGGAGGCTATGAACTTTGCTTTGCCGGACAATGCTCAGAAGGTCGAGTCAACAGTCTTCAGGTTATTGAGGATTTAATAGGAAAGTAAGCAAAAATCTTTTCAAGTTTCTCAGGGCTATATAGCCCGATTACATAGATGGGCGGCAGTCAAAACCTTTAGAGAGAAGTCTTTCTCATAAAAAGGCGCTGCCGCCTCTTTTTTATTATTGACCAGAAAGCATAGAGGAAAGAAAGGAGAATAAGATGCAGGAAGAACAAGCATTGTTCTCTGAGGCATTTCCTTGTAATTCCTATCCTTTTCTAAAGAGGATAGAGGAACTATTGAAAGAGAACAGAACCAATAGCCTTATGAGCCTAAAAGGAAAAGAATTGGATAAAGCAAAATCATGTCTATTCATTCTGATAGGCCAATCCTATGGACAGCTTTTCACAATTGAGAGCATTGATGAGTTCGAAAGGCTAAGCAAATCTATTAACTCAAAGGAGAAAAACTAATGAAAGAAGAATCTTTATTCAACAAAGAGAATGTAATTTATGAATATACCCAGGAACAAGCGATTGAAGACGGGATCTTGGTTGCAGTGGGAAACTGCGCTAATCAAAGAATTATCTTCACCACTAATCTATTCAGTGATTACAGATTTAGGGATAAGGAGGGCAAGGATAGAGTAAATCTAGACCAATTAAAAAGGACAATTGAAAAAGGCTTATCCATGCTCAAGGAGTCGGATAAAGAGGATACCAGTTATATGCGACTAAGGGTGATAGAGAAAGATAAGATCTGGGTGATCTGGAACGCTGAAGGCTTTACCTATATGAAGCCGGCGGATTATTGAGAAGAAGAAAACTAGAGAGGAGAAAAACGATGAAAGACCATAGTTTTACGTCCGTCAAGTTTATGAGCAAAGAAGAAAAGGAAAAAGTCTTAGAGGATTGGAAATCCTTTATCGAGAGCGAATTTAACTATAGAGCCTTTACGAAAAGAATCTATGAGCACCTCACTCTCCACTGTATGTTCATCGCCCACTATTCGAAGGATGGCTTTTATGCGACCTACTTCGTAGATCCAGAAGATACCCTCAAGTTCTTAAGGCAATTTGATAAGGATTTTGACTTTAAGAGTACCGAATATGGAACCGAGGTTTGGCTTAGAGGTGAGTATGGAGATATAAACCGGGCTATGTGTAAGGAAATAGAAAAGTACAAAAAAGAGCTATATCCAAAACTCAATCTCAAGATGAGGAAAAATGTCTTAAGGGAGATTGACAGTCTTTGCAGGAAACATGGAATTGGGGCAAAAGAAATAGAGGAAAGGAGAGTCAAGTGAAGATAGAGGGAATTAAGACAGCAAAGAAAATCTCTGAGCATCTTTACCAGATTGGAAAAGATATAGAGCCAGAGGATCTATTAAGAATCATAAGAATGCTATCTGGCAAGGGAAAAGAATTGCAAGGAGATTATTATCATGATCGAGGTAAGCTTTATTTTAGCGAAGTTGGCGGAATAACCAGGAGTGAATTTCATCAGATCCTTACCATAACCAGAGAAAGTTATCCCTCCTTAAAGGATATCATTGATGGCAATTTCACTCGCGAGGCGCTTATTGATCAATTAAGTCCGATACTGAACGTAAAGCGTTCTACAACTAAAAGGGATCTCCTCTATAAAGCCCTGAATGAAGAGATCCTTTATGAGCTTTTTAAAGAGCTCATTGTCAAGAAAAAATGTCAGGAGTGGAAAAGCTATATCGATGGTAAGATTCTCATTCCATCACAAGATAAGCAGCTTCAGATTATCTTTTCCGAAAAGAACCCCTACAGAAAGTCTTTGTCGGGCAAACCCTTTACCCAGTTTTGGGTCCTGAGAAAGAAGGGAAAATCTCATACTGAGCCTATAGACTACAAAACAAGATGCAGCCGAGATACTCTCTTTCTCAACCTGAAAGATAGTAATGAGGTGCTCTTAGGGGCAATAGAAAGAATAGTCCAAAGTCAAGGTGAAACTGAAGATAATTGCAAGTTTTCCCTGGAGGTGTGGCAAAAAGAAGTCTCTCCTGCTGATATTGGTATTCGAGAAGACGAAGAAATAACCTATGAAAATGATATCGACAAACTGAGTGAATATTTTGTTAGGAGGAGAGGATCAAAATTTGAAACCTTCTCTTCAGGCTTAAAAGAGATGGCTGATAAGAAACTGATAAAAGAGCTTTTAGGAAAAGAGTTTCTAGTTTCTGAGTATAATGAGAGTATCTTCATTGGGAAGTCTCTCAATAAAGCTACTTTTGAAGGAGTAGCTAGCCACCTTAAGCTCAAGTATATAGAAGGGAAAAATATTATCTGTAAAGTAAAGGAGAAAGAAACTAGCGAGGTTATCTCCGCTATCTGGCAGATGGCTGGAGAGTACAGCAAGGGATTTCAGATGAGAGCCTTAGATGAAAGGAGAAAGAAAAAATGTTAGAGAAAATAGTGATTGGCTGGGAGGAAATAGAGCCGGTTTTTCTTACCAATATTGCCCTGAGGAAGCCTTTTATTCTCTTGGGCAGGCATGGCACTTCCAAGACTACCTGCGCTAAAGAAATAAGCAAGATGTATGAAAAGGATGAGTTTCGCTTCTATGATGCTACCAAGGATGATCTCATCTCTATTGCCGGGATTCCCATTCCCGAAAGGCTAGCCCAAGGAAAACTTGAGTTTTCTGAACATGATCGAAGTATCTGGGGCGCCAAGGTAATTCTGGTGGATGAGCTAAGTAGGGCCAATAAGGAGAGTCAGAACCTCTGGCTGGAGATTCTGGAAGAGAAAACCTGTTTTGGCAAGGCCCTTCATTATGAGGCTCTAATTGCCACCATGAACCCAGAAAGTTATGCTTCCTGCTTTAAACTCGATGAGGCTCTTCTGGACAGATTCTATGCGGCAGTGCCTGTACCGGATCTGCAGAAAGGAACCGATGCCGAGACTTTCAAGAAAATACTCAAAGTGAACCTACAAAAAAGGGATAAGGGATTAGATAAGCAAATAATTAGGAAAGAAATTGAAGAAATCAGGAAGAGCTTTAAGGAGATTAAGGGTAAGGAAAGTACGGTGGAAGGAATAGTGGAGTATGCCTCAAACTTCATGGAGATTCTTTTATCAGAAGTATCAACCTATATCAGTCCAAGAAAAAGCGTTCAGCTGACTGAAGAGATCCTGGCTCTTTCCTCTTACTACAAAATGAGAGATGAAACTGACTATCTAGAAAAAGGAGCAAGGGATGCGCTTCTCTATACCCTGGGTATTCCCTTGAAGATAAAACCAGAGCTCTTAATGCAGATCCATGAGAATCTAAAGCCAGTGCTAAGGAAATATTCCTTAAGCGAAGTTGACCGAATACGAATCGAGATTGCCAAGATAAAAGATACTGAAAAGATGCTTTTCTATCTCAAGAAAAACATAAAAAGAATAAAGGGTCATCTACCTTTAGATGAGATCGAGAAACTGCTCGGTAAAGTGAATGAGAAAATCGGAAAGAATGGGCAGCTTCTTCTTCTCTTTAAAGAGATTCTGGGAGAAATAGAAGGGCACGAGGAGCAGAAACGAGAGATTGAGGGAAAGCTCTTGATTTATCTAGTGAGAAAAGTAGAGAGAGTAGTCTCGGTTCTTACGGCAAGGAGTCTCTACAACGAAGAGGATCTTTTCAGTTTAGATAAAGCCCGGCAGTTCACCAGCCATTTGAGGAGTATTCCCCTACCTTCCAAAATAGCTCATTTTCTTTTCAGCGAAGAGGTAGATGAGGAAGAGAGTATCATTGAATTTATCAAGAAAGGAGAATTCGATGGGAAATGAACACAAACTAATCCAGGCCTTGACTGGCCTGGGAATCAATATGCTGGAGGCCTCTCAGTTTGTTGAGTTGAGTGATGAGGTATCAGTTGCCTGTTGGGGATTTGATAAAAGAAAGAAAGAGAATTTCATTTACCTTAACCCCAAAGTCTTGAGATTCTCGCCGGATGAGATTCGACTAATTCTAAGGCATGAGATATTGCACTATGCAGGATACAAAAAAGTTGAGGGGGCAAAGGATAAGGGGCTTGTCAATTTGAGTCTGGATATAGCGGTCAATAAGATTCTCACCCTCGCCTATGAGAGGGAAATGAAATCTCTCTCAAGGAAGGTCTATTCCGAGGAGACTAGAAATACAGTTTTGGCCCTTGCCGAGCCCCATCTTACGGTTGATGCCATCGAGGTCAAGGAACTAAAAGAGATCTGGCAAGATATCTGGAACAAATGTGAGGTTCCTTCCCCCTCATCTTTGTACTACCAGCTTCTCTTTCATTGTGATGCTGAGAAGAGAGAAAAGATTTACCTCTTGAATCCATTTACAGGAGCAAACCCCAATAACGGTTCTCCTATCCTTCTAAGACAAGTTCCAGAAGGAGCTAAAGTCAAAGAGGATAAATTTGCCAGCTTAGAGAAAGATGAGTTAGAAAGGATTATTGAAAAGGTACCCTGGAACCTGAAAAGCGCCTTCAGTAATCAGGTTTCAGAGATATTCTCTCATCTCTTAGCTCGAAAGAGGGCCTTTAATATGAGAGGTATTTCTGATTTCATTGAAAGACTCGATGTCTGGCAAAAACTTAATGAAGTTTATAGTAGCATGATAAGAGCTTTGGATGGGGCATCATCCTGTCAGCTTTATCCCTATCAGCTCAGTAGATTAGGAGTTATCTACATGGCCTGTGGAATCAGCAAGATAGTTCCTATTTTTTGGAATAGGACCCCCGAGTCGAGAAAGAATAAGCTGGCCATCTACGTTGATACCTCACCTTCTATGGATTCATTCAAGGAAGAGGAAGTTTTCCTGGTAAATGAATTGAAAGATTCCTTCCCCACCAGAATCTATGCTTTTGCTGGTGAGGTTAAGGAAATCTCGGCTGAGGATTTTGCTCAAGGAAAATACCCGAGTGGATATTCTACCTCATTCGATTCAGTAGTTCAGCATCTTCTTGCCTCAGGTTACGATGCTGGAATTATCTTTACCGATGGAGAGTCTTCTGTAGATGCCTCAATTCAAGAAGGATTTTCTTCAAGCGCCAAGAAACTTTTCACTGTCTACTTTACCTCAAACGGGCAACCTACCTCAGACTTAGACCATATTTCAGAACAAAGCCTCACCGTGAAGGTTTGATAAAAAAACAAAAAGAAAAAATATGAAGAAGACAAAGACTGTGACTGCTTTATCGCAAGTTTTTGCACTCTGAAAAAAGATAATAAAGAGAAAAAAATGAAAAAGAAAGTTCCCCTACTTACACTTTCAGGAGGGAAGAGGAGTGATTTTTCTAGGCCGGTAAGATACAGAATTTGGGTTCACTATTGTGAAGACAAAGATGATGGCTGCTATCAGTTCAGGCCCAATGAATTAGAGAAGGCAAAGTTGTTTAGAAAAAAGCTCCTAAAGAATAAAAGGTTTGCCATAGTGGAGCCAATAATTGCTGTTGTATGGGACAAGAAATTTAAGAGATATCGAGAAGTGGCAAACAGATGAGAAGAGAGATGATGCAGTACAATAAAGCTCAAAATTAAGATCAAAACAAAAAAGGGACTGGTTAGTGAGTTCAATCCGGCCAGCCCCTTTTAAACTTGGAGGAAAGAAGATGAAATTCAAAACAGAAAAAGACAGACAGCAGATTGAAAAGTTCTTAAACCTGACAGGCGATTTGATTACTGGGATAGTGAGAAGGATTCTTTTAGAGAAAAGATTCAAGGTTAAAGAGAAAAAAGGAGGCCTTGCTCTTGTTTTTGTGATCTATAAAGATAACTCTTCCCTGTGGGCAGAGTTATACTTTCATAACCTCTTTTTGGAAATCGCTACTAAGGACAGAGATGCTGAACGCCTGGAGTTCGACGAAAGGCTTGTTGATTCAGGATATTCTCTTTTCAAAACTTTGAGGCTAGTAGAAAGCAAGATAAAGCCACTACTTCTGGCAATGAGCGAAGAAAATCCAAAAAAAGGAATAGAAAAAGTAATGAAGCTAGCTCCGAAATATGAAAGATTAAGAGTACTTTGCAGAGATAAAGATAGCTGAGAAAGAGAAAATCCTGGGATTAGTAAGACGCCGTCCTGCTTTGAAAATAACCCACCAAGAATAATTCCCTTCTTAAATAAGCCATGAGAAAAATAATGAAAACGGTTGTTCCACTGAACCCAAAAGAGTTTTTTTCATAAAGGGGGTCTTCAATGGATTCCTTAGACCGTCTTCAAAAGGAGGTACTCATCAAATGAAGATAGCAACAATTAATCAGAGTGACCTGGATTCATCCTGTTGGCTCATTCAATTCTGGGGACGAGAGTTTTGTCAAGGCTGTGAATACAACGGAAGAAAAGAGTGTGGTGCAAGCTTTGGTAATGCTAAGAGAATCAAAGAAGGAAAGATGGAAGTGAGAAGCAAACCCTTAAATGCCGAAAAAAGCTTTAGAAAATAGAATTAGAAAGGCTAAGAGGAATAAAAAGGAAATTTCGCAAACACTAACCAACAGATTGAAAGAAGATGTAGAAAAAGAAAGGTAGTGAGTTTCATACTAAGAGCATAAAGGGAGAGAGCAAAATGAAAAAATTTCAAGTTTGGCTTGGGGGAAGCGATTTATGCGATGTTATAGCTGATTCTAAGAAGGAAGCATTGCAACAGATTAGAGACTTTTATGGATATAAAAGATTACCCAAAGGAACTTTTGTCTGCGAAATTTCTTGGAATTATTACGATCAGATAGTAAAGAATAATCAGGCTATTGGAATAGACGCCACTAATATGTGAGGGAGAAGATGAAAAACAAGGACTATCGAAAAGTATTAAGAAAGATTAACACACTAATAAACAAAGCAAAAGGAGAAAAAAATAATAAAGGATATAGAGAAAATCTCGGATACGATTCTCAATTAGAGTTAGAGAATTATATGAAGACACTTAACCTATCATATCAGGAAAAGGCTGAATTAACTAAGATGTTTTATGAATATTGCGATGAGCTCTAAAGAGAGGAAAAAAAGTGAAGCATAGAGTAATGTTCTATATGGACTGTGAGGTCGGGGCTGATAATGAAGATGAGACTCTTGAAATGGAAGGGACGAGCTAGAAGCATGAGCTACGGAAAAAGCTCATCGGAGAATAAGTAATATGTTAGATGTAGAAATTAAGCAAGGGAAATAAAGAAAGAAAACGTCATAAAAAGGGAAGGAAATAACTGATTTGATTATAGATTAATAACAAGGAGCAGGAAAATGAGAATTGCCCAAATGAGAGTTTATCAGTTTGACGAATTAAGTGAGGAGGCAAAAGAGAAAGCTTTACAGAAACTACGAGATATCAATGTGGATTATGACTGGTGGGAGCTTTACTATGAGGGCTTCCGGGAAGAGTTGAGAGAGATAGGAACTGAAGCAGAAGACTTTGGTTTCGATTTAGGAAGAGGAGCTTATCTCTATATAAATAAGGGTTGCTTTGTTGATCAGAGAAGATTTCTGAAATCAGCAGGAGTAGATTTAAGGAGAGGGGAAGCAAAAGATGCATTGCAATATGGAATTGAGCTGTGCACTAAACATTTAGGGGGAGGAGACGCTTATAACTATTGTGATCCAAATAACTTAGAAGATGTCAATATATGTGAGTACCTAAAAGATGTTTTGAGAGGATTTTGGAAAGAATTGAGAGACGCTTACGATTATCTAATAAGCGATGAAGCGGTAGTAGAAACAATAGAAGCCAATGAGTATGAATTTACCGAAGAGGGAGAACTTTTTCGACTAAAGGAGATAAGCAATGTCTAAATTTAGACTGGGAAAGCTTCTAATGACCAGAGGTGTTAATGATTTAGCATCTGAGAATGAAGAATTTGCCAGGTTTACCTACCAAAGTCTTAAAAGACACAGACAAGGAGATTGGGGAGATCTAGCAGAAGAAGATAAAAAAGAGAATGAGTTTTCTTTGGATAAGAATTTGCGGCTACTGTCAGCCTATAAAAAAGGAAATCAAAAAATCTGGATAATTACCGAGGCTAATAGGAGTGCAACGACAATTCTTTTTCCCGAAGAATACTAGATAAAATTTTAATATCAATTAAAAGGAAAAGAAAATGAGTGTAGTTCTTTATAGCCAGAAAAAATTTCTGAAGATACACAAAACATTAGAACCGGAAGGACGAAGTTTAGCATGGTTATTTGCTTACCCCCATGGATGGGATGGAGCTAGCGGTATAGATCATTATCTCAAAAGCTTTATCAATGATTTATGCCGGGCCAACACTATCACTTGGAATAGACAATATCCAGACGAAGTCCAAGAAATAAAGACACTAAATTTCTCAGAGACGATACTCCCATATGGAAATTTGTGCCAGTTATATAAGTCTTTACTGGGAGTAAGATACAATCTATGCGATAACGAGGGGAAAGAATCGGATCTTAACAATTGTCTTGATAGATTAAACAGATTAATTGACCATATTACACTGAAAATCATTCAAGAAATACCGGCCTATCAAGATGCTAATACTTGGTGAAAAAACTTAGGAGGAAATTATGATAGAGAAAAGACAAGTATATGGGAAAAGAATACTAGACTAAGGTTTGGATATGAATAATGAAGGAGTAAATTAGAATGAGCGGAACATCCTTTGTAACTATTTGTCCTGAATGCAGGAAAGAAACACTAGTTGCTTTCAGTAATTACAAACCTTACGACAACGTCTCAGGAACATACCTCAATTGCGAGTTCGGTTACTACACCAACGAGAAGAGGTTGAGCAGGAAAGGATTAAGGAAAGAGCAGAAGGCACATGGGTATAATCCAAAAACTGAAAGATTTGAATAAAAATAAAGATTAAATATTAAAAATAGTATCCAAAATGGGATTTGCGGTTGGTTTTTCCTGCGCAAGTTCCGTCTTTTTTAACAAAGGAGGCAACAAATGCGAATTAAGAATATGAGCAGTAAGACACTTGAGATCTATTTTTACCTACCAGGTTGGGACCCAGGAGAGGATATAATTGGTCTAGACGAGACAACAGATGAGCGGGGACATTCTTGAAATTAGCTGACTAGCATAAAATTGGTTAAGGAGGAATCAAAGTGTTTCAAGGAAAATGTAAACATTGTGGCTACATCATAAAAATCAAGCAGGGGAATCTGTCCCGACAGAAAGTAATTGAGAGATTGAAGAAGATGGAGACCTTTGAGTGCCCGGGTCATCATGTTGAACTTTGCTCGCCTTATCCTCATTTTTGGAACATAGATGAGTTTGAAGAAATAAAAGATCCTCCTAAGGTAAGTGAGAAGGAGTGGTTATCCCAAATGAGGAAAAGGTATAGGGAAGTTTTAGATCATGAAGAGTTCTACAAACTTGACATACTCAAAGGTTTTGCTTTTGGATTTCCTGTTACCACTGATGGAAAGAGCTGGAACTTCACAAAGTCTTCTTCCGGGAAAAGATATTATTTCCATAGCTAGATGGACTATACAGAGATGGAAAAAAGAAGATGGAGGGGGCTGGTTGTATACGAGCCCCCTCGACAACACTATTTCAGTGTAAACCAGTTATATAAGCTACACTATCACCATTTCAAAATGGTAAAAGATAGCTTAGAGAAGAAGTTCCAAGAAACAATCCGGACAATTCGAACACTTACAGACAACGTAATCGACATTAACATGAAGATGAGCCATATCATCCATTATCTAAGGAAGGACAATTACCCCCAAAGTTCAGAAGAACCTTACCGTCCCGATAACGACTACTAGGCATTGGTACTAGGGGCGGTAAGTACAATTGATTTACCACAGATAATTAAGAAATGTTCAATATGGATTAGGTGTAAAGCATATTAAGGTATAATACTACACAGACTGAAGATATCTAAGTGATAGAATGGAAGGTCGGCTTGCTATGATAGGACAAGATGGATGGATACGAGATAGTTTTATTATTGACAAAAAGCCCACCCAGCTTGAAATTATTAGAATCAAAGGTCTATTTAGACAAATAGAAGAAGTATTGATGAAGATAGAAAATCTGGGAAAAAAATTGCTAATCTCTGAATCTAACTTTCCCATAAGACGGCAAATACATGATGAACGAGAGCATCTGCTTTTTCTTCATGAATCCCTGACAAACATGTGGAGATCAAATGAATGCCTGTGGCTGCTGTTTATTTTTGAGGGAACAAGAATAAACGAATGGACGGCCAGGATTTTGGAGGAATTATTCTGATCCTGTCACTACATTTTAAAATTCCGCGCTGATTGATTTCTCAGAGGTAATATGCTAGGATGAATGTCGTAGATAATGAGCCACCGCGACCCTTTAGTGCTTCCAGCCCTGCAATTAGGTGTCGTCTGTTTCGCGTGTTAGGCTTAGAGCACCCGAGAGGTAAACCGTCGTTGAAAAAGAGTGAAGAAAAGAAATCTCCCAAAACAAATAAGTTAAGAGGCGCAAAATCAGCCAAAGACGAACAAGAATTCGACCGCCTCATGAATCTTGCCCAAAAACATGCCGACGAAAAACATCCTAAGAAGTACCTTGCCACGGTTCTAAGAGCTGTAAAGATAAGGCCAGAGGACTGGGAACTCCACAGAAAGATAGGCTGGAGATATTTATTTGAAGAGAATTATGAAGAGGCTCTGGCTCATTTCCAGAAAGTTATAGAATTAAACGGAGATAGGGCCAATGCATACTGTGGAATAGGAGCAGTAGAAGTGCATAAAGGCGAATTCTCATCGGCCTTGGATAACCTAAAACGGTCCCTAGACCTTGGATTTGATGATTGGATTCTGCATTATAATTTGGGTATGGCCTACGATGAACTTGGGGACCGCAAGAAAGCGATTAAGTATTTGTTGAAAGCAACTGAGAGAGATTGCCCCGAAACACGCTGTTACGAATTACTTGGCACATGGTTCTTTGTAGAAAAGAAATACGTTGAAACCGAGAAACAGCTGCGCAAGGCTATAGAAATCGGGCCAGATTCGGTTGTTTCGCACTATCTCTTGGGAAGGATGTATGAAATACAAAACAGATTCAATCCAGCAATTAGGCATTTGAAAATGAGTGTTAAGCTGGATATTGCCTCGTCCTTTCTGCATTGTAACCTTGGAGTAGCTTATATAGGTAGGGGCCTTTTCAAGGAGGCACAAAAGGAATTCGAAGCAGCAATTAAGGTGAATGCGCAGGACCCCTCAGGATACATCATGCTCAGTAACCTCTGCGCCATAAGAGATAACTGGGACGAAGCTGAAAGGTTCCTGAAAGAAGCGCGAAAGAGAGGAATCGAAAACCATACGTGGCATAGTCGCCTTGCAGTCATACTTCATGGCAAAGGAAGAATCAAGGAGGCCATAAAGCACAACAAAATGGCCATCCAGAACGATCCCAACGATCCTTCAGCTTATCACGAGTTGGGATACATTTATGAGGATTTAGACAGAACCCCGGAGGCAATCCTTCATATTGAGAAAGCTTTACAGCTGGACCCTACTGATTTGTCCGGTGCATGTGTTCTGGCGGTCATCTACGAAAAAGAAGATAGGTCAGGGAAGAGCAAGAGATACTTCTCTAGAATAAGTCTATTAAATCAAGAAAGGATGGCAACTCAGATAATGCTAGGAGTTTATCATCTCAACCGGGGTGAACTAAACAGTGCTGAGAAATATGCCCAGAGAATCATTGAATTGGATGGGCATTTGTTCTGGGGCTACTACCTGCTGTCACGTATCTATATCAGGCGGAAAGATCAAGGTCGATATCTACAATATCTCGCTAAAGCCATCGAGCTGGAACCAAACCTGAGTTCCATTGACCATCTATCTCTGGCGATAGGTTACTATCAGAAACGAATGCTCAAAAAGGCAAGAGCTTGTTTTGAATCGGTTATCGAGCTAGAGCCCGATTCTGGAGAAGCCTACCTATACTTAGGAATCATCATTTTTGCCGGCGAAGGCAACTATAGTCTAGCTTGTGTTATGTATAAGTTGTCCGAAGAGAAGCCCTGGCGCCTTTTCAAAAAGAAAAACCAAAATCTACTCTTTCGCGCTAAGAGTCTCACATCAGGGATGATGTATTGGCAGAGGGGCGAGTTTGACTTGGCCAAGAAGTGTTTCTTGGAGTGCGCTGAAATGACTGAGGCTGACAATGAGAAGTCCTCGGCAAAGGACCAACGATTCTTGGCGTCGCTTGTCTCCCTGGACCAACGCTTTCAACTCCTCAGTTCCGCAGCAACCTTTTCTGTAGTGAAGCACGAGTTGGGTCAACTAATTGAAGATATGGCGGCTACGGTTGATGCAATAAGAAAAGAGACTAAGAAACACCTGATGCTTAGTTGGCAGATAATGAGGCGAAAGGTTGCTATACCGTGGGTTCTCATGGAGATACTGGAGGGGCATGGTCTTGGTGTGAGAGGCAAAAAGGCACTGGATGTGGTTCGAACGTGGTTGGAAAAGCTGAAGCTGGTGGAATCTACCACTGTTTTTGACCTCATTGAAACGTTTGCTTTCGAGTTTCAGAATGCGCTGAAACAGTGGAAAACTACCAAGCAAATGCCCAAAAAACTGAGAGAATCTCTAATCGGTAGATTGAGGGAAATATTCCTAATGGCTGGCGGAAAGATGTCTTTGGAAGTAATGCAAGGCAAATGTTGGACAATTCTAGATCCGTATTTGAGAAACATACAAACGGAGATTATGTCCAGAAGGGGAACATTAGAGGACCTCGATAGATTCCTCAAGATGCAGCCAGAAATGGTAGAAGAATTCAGAGAGAAGGAACAAGCAATCCAGAAAAGAATCAACGTTATCTTCTGCGAGGACCGTATAGAAATCTCTGGCGCCAAGCCCTTCAGCAAAGACTATTCCATGAGATTGATTGAGAGAGTGATATTGAGGAGAGCCGTCAGAGGTCGAGAGAAAATGCACTGGCTCTGGGCATATGTGACCTTTCCGAAATTCAAGGCAACTAACCCTAAAAGGCAGGTGAGAAATTACGTATCGAAGAAAAGGAGACAGCTTGAGAAGTATGGGATAAGAATTATGCCGCTATCAAGGGAGGAAGACAATTTTATAATACTTGAAAGAATAAGTGAGAATGTTGTCTCAAACATAAAAGATGTAATGGAATGCTATAAGGAAGCTGTTTCTTTGTATGAAGATGAGAAACCGAAGGAAGCTATAGAAAAACTGTCCAAAATAGTCGAGTCTAACTACAGGTGGTACAGTTTCACTGAGTCATATATGCAGCTTGCGAAATGGATCCTGGAGATAAACTTCAAAGGAATCCCTGAAGACCTCATAGGTCGAAGTAAGGACTTTCTAGCTTTGTACGGAAAGAAGCTCAAAAGCGGCATCCTACACATTGAAGCCTATAGGAGAAAGATCGGAACTCACTTGGATGAGGAGTCCGAAGGGGAATTGGAAAGGATCAGGAAGGAACTTGAGAAAGTGGAGAAATATCTTTTCGCCTTGGTAGAAAGAAGACCATGGGCAATTGAGGACGATAAATATGAGGTTCTCGCAGGCCTTCTTCAAGAAAATAGGGAACAACTGGAGCTAATCAGAGAGGAGAACCTCTTTATTGGAAAGAGAGAAGAAGAACATAATCGGCTGATTGAAAACCTACAGAAAGAGAATCGTCAGATAAGAGAAATAATAGAAAACTCACTTGAGTTTTGGGAAAGAGAACAAGAGAGATTGACTATAGGTAAAACCGAGAGGGGGGTTGAAGAATTTGAAGATATGAAGCGGTGGATACATTGCTCTCTGGCCGAGATAATTGAAAAACTCATATCATTTGAGGATTTCGAAAAGAAAGGAGCCAATAAGCTAGGCAGCTTGAAAAACTACCTTTTTGAAGAACTAGAAAAAATAATCAAAAGAAAACTAGGAATCTCGAGATACTGAGTCTTATCCGAGGGATGCGTAGCATTTCTCTCGTTATTCTATCCTGTATTCTCTCTCATCTATCCAAGGATACCATTCTATCCTTCTAGGATGGTCTAAAACAAGACAAATACGGTAAACTTCTCTCTAGTATCGAGTCTAGAAAGAACGTATAGATTTTCGCGAGGGTCCTATCTTTGCGTCTTGAGGGACTAGTGCCAATGGTTGCCATAAATCTATCAATTTTATAACCGACGTTATCTGCTAGGTGATTTTCTCTTCTTGCAGAAAGTGACTTTCCGTATTGTTCCCTGTATATCTTTTTGATGCTTCCCATTTCTTCTCTGTCCAAGTTTACGGTGTAGCTATTCTCTTTCATACCTTTCCCCCTGATAGTAACCACGCCGTTGCCAAGGCTAAGAACCGCCTCTTCTCTGAAGTTTCTTCGATATATGACCTTTTCAATAGCTTCTGATATATAGGGAAGCTCTGTTTTGTATTCACGCCACGCAGCTTTTTCAATGAGCGCAGTTTTTACATCAAATTCATTCTCAGTATAAGAGTAGGCTCGCCGGTATGAGATGCGGCACTCGGAACTCTCTAGTGCTAGGTCTCTTCTAATCCTCATCTCCTTCCTTTGTTTCTCAAAAAATAGGTTTCCTCGAGGTAATCTCAATCCGTATTCGTAGCGCAGTGTATTTGCCAGTACTGCTTCTAAGAGAGACAAGCCCACATTCACTTCTCTGGAAAGAGTCTTCTTTCTATCCAGATTATACACAAAATTTACATAACCAGCGGAAAACATGTAGAAAACCAGGGTTTCTCTATTTATAGTTTTTTCGGTTCTATTCATTCATAAACGGTTTCATGCTGCTCTATTTTTCCTCCTAATTAACAGAATTATTCCGAATCAATTCTCAGTGTATTTATAGAGCACAAAAGAAAAATACAAGAATCATATCATCAGAACATGGAGGAGGTCCCATGGGAGTCACCCCCAAAAAGATATTAGAATTTGCCGAGTATACCAGGAGAAACCCCGATGCTACAAAGCAGAGTTATTACGCCGACGAGCTTGGCTCAATTTTGCATTTGCTTTGCGATGGGAATCCTAAACATGCACGAAGTTGGTCTTGCCACCTTATCGAAAAACTGGACAGAAATAGGCATACCCAATATTCACTGTCTACCTTCATGGGTTTTATCGTCAACGGGGAAAAACCCAGAATGTCAGACCGAAGGGATGTTCGATTACGTGATTCAAAAAACTATCAGCAAGGATAGGGGGACAGAGAAGAACTCGAAGACAGCTTTCAATTGCCTTCGGGGTGCTCACGGGTCAATCAATGCACACAATAGTGTTGCCGAAAAGAACTTTGAGGAAGAAGTCTGAGTTAACGAAATCAAAGACAGGAGACTAGCATGAAAGGAAAATCAAAATTTACGATGAGCAAGCAGACAACGAGTCAGCAGAGGTCTGTACTGAGCGGAAGGCTGAGCGATCCGCCTGGCAATGTCTACCAAAGTATATGTAGTGACCATGAGAATGGTATGTCAGCGGAATAGAAAAAAAGGAGTTAACATGGAAAAGGGACCAAGATGTCTTGCAGCACAAAGATTCCTGCTAACGCAGACCCTGGCTAGGAAACTGGCTCCATTAGGAGCCAGTGTAGTAGAGGAAAACGGAGACCGCAGGCTTGTTATCACCTTTAAGAGTCTTCAGGAATTAAAGGCGAAAAGGCAAAGAATAACTAGCGTGCTTCGCCGATACAAGGAACTAATAGAAGAAGAGCCAGAATTGCTAAAGGCATTTACTATAGATGAGCCTGGGGCATTAAACGGCATAACTAGGGCTGAAGATTGAGAGACTAAGAAGTTGGAGTCAGGAAAGCTCAAGAGAAGATAACAGAGAATGGACAAAAGAAAGATTGCCCTCATAAAAGGAGAGAAATGTGAATTTCAGTGATGAGATTTATGACCGGGGAAAAATAGTTGAAGTTACTGCACAGCTTCGCTCGATTGAAACATTGAACAAAGAAGCGTGCCTGATGGCCACCCAGTGTCAGGATATTGTCATGATTCACAAAAAGATCAGAGAATATACCGAAAAAGAGCCTTTTGTCTTGAAAGATAATCCTCATTCAAAGAAGGCCTCCAGGATAGTTCGGGAGTGCCTCAAACAAATGGTCAAGGCATGCGATAGGTATCTGAAGAAGAATCACTATCTTTTGGCAAGAATCGTCTTAATCCGGGAGCGATCAAAGGTAGCTCTTGAAAGGTGCTGCCGATGTGGGAGTATGAGGCAAGGACTCCTGCAATGTCCGATGCTCGAGTCTTTAGCAGACCTTAATTTTGATGACCGACTTAAAATTGCCAGTCTCGGCGATGAAAAGAAAAAAGGTAAACAAGGAGGGAGCAATGAAGCAACTAGTAGATGAGAAGTTTGATGTAGATGAGTTAATTAGAAGCCTTTGGGAGGGAAATCACAGGGAAGTAGAGGAAAGAGAAGTAAGACTAGATTTAGGCCTGATAGGAGAGAATACGATTACGGTTGACGGAAAAACTATTCCTTTACCCAGCGGAGTGAATCGACTCACTACAAGAGCGGCAAAGGAGTTATCAGGAAAATACCAGGGTCTTATCCTGGCTAGGGAAGATGGGGATGGCAAGGCAGTAACTCTGGATGATGATGAGGTAATTGATGCACGGGATGAGGATACCTTTCGGACTCAAAAACCTCGTCCCGAATTCCGCACCCTTCCCCGATTGGGACTAGATTAAATCTATCCGCCGAGGCTGGCTAAGGAGGAAGGTGAGATGTCAGAGAACAGATTCATTCGCCAAATTGCTCTTTATGGCAGGAAGGGCATGGAGATAATAAGGAAAGTTATTCCTTGCTTGATAGGGCTAGGAGGAAATGGTTCTGCGGTTCTTAATCTTTTAGTCCATATCGGATTTGACAACATCTATCTCGTGGAAAGAGGAAGCCATCTGATCCAAGAGTCCGACCTCAATAGATTTCTCCTGTTGGGCAAAGAATCAGATGTAGGAAGACCCAAGATCAAGGTGGCCGAGGAATGGCTGAAGAGATTCAACAGTTCCATTGATTATCATCTTATTCCTCACGACGTTCGCTCCAAAGCGGGAAAAGAAGCGATACAAGAATCGGAGATTATCATCTCAGCGGTAGATAATGACCAGACCAGATACTTTCTCCAGGAAATATGTTATGAGGAGAGAAAAATTCTCCTGGATATTGCCTCCGGTGTTCTCGGAACCAAGGATAATCTGAGATTCTTTGGCTCTCGCGCCTCCCTCTATATCCCCGACGAGGCTTGCCTCTTTTGCCAGGGGCTGACCAGAAAGCCGGTTAAGCAACCTCATATCTCCTCGGTTACCCCTAATGTGGAGATAGCAGCTCGGGCCGTGGAGATGCTCATATCATATCTTACCGGAGTGGGGAAGAAAGTTAATTACGTTGTTAATGACAGCCTGTCTCACCGAACTGAAGCTCTCTTACTTGAGCGAAGGGAAAACTGTTCTTTCTGCAAAAAGGAAAAGTCAGAAGGATTAGCCTCTGCCAAAAAATCTAAGCGAGGGATCTCTCAGTGAAAAAGCAATACTAAGAAAAAATTATCAAGAGAAGACTACTTTCAAGAAAGAGGACTAAAGGAGGTGACGAAAATGGCAGCGAGTTTTCCCAGTTTTCCAGGAGGAGAAAGAGGACCTTCAAGAGTTTTAGGTCTACTTAAGCGAAGGCCTTCAAATCTTTCTCAAGGTGAGAATGGAATCATGGCAAGAATCCGTCAGGCAATCGGAGGAGTCTGGCTGCTGATTCGACTGATCGTGCTTATACCGCTTTTGCTTTTCGTGATACTCGGAACCGTGATTCTCATCATCAAAATAATCTCTCTTTTTGGAGTTTTGCTGTAGGTCTATGTGACCAGATGAAAAAAATTGAGAGAAAGAATATAAGTTCTTAGATGAAAGGAGAAATAAGATGCAAGAAAGAGAAAACCCTCTAGAAGAAATCATGAGGATTTGGGGGCAGAGTGAGGAGGCTCTGCTGAAGAAAAAGACCACCCATCAGCGAGTCAATGGCAGGATCGTGGCCACAATCAGCGAGGACCTGCGGGAAGGTCAGGATGGGGAAATTGAAATCATCAAAGAAGAGGATAGGCTGCTCGACGATAATGGTTATCCCATTGGTAAGGCTGGAGCAGCCCAAGCAGACTGTGGATGCTGGATTTCCCTCAGACGAGATATCTCCTCATCCTGTCCGGTCTGTGAGCGGCCAATGTGTCTTCGGCATAGCGGAATTTGGCCTGATATCGGTACGGTATGTCCTGGCTGTTACAGAATGATTAAAGGCCAGATGCTAAGAAGAGCAATCAAGCACTTCTTCTTCAGGAGAAAGAAAAGTGAGTGAATATCATCGGGAACAGGTAGAGAGACTAATTGATTTGGCGGACAAAGACAAGGCTGATGCTCTGAGCGATCCGACAACCCTAAAATTCTTGAAAATTCTAGCCTCTGATTGGGACCCTGACCTAGGAAAGTCATTGAGAGAATCTCTTTTAGTAAAGAAGCTCCAGAAAAAGAAGGCGGGCAACCCTTTTGGTAAGCCTCTCAAAGAAGAGGTAGAAGGAGATCTGGCTCAGGTTGGCCTAACTGAAGGAGGAGCTCTCTTTGGCCTCGATAATAGGAGACTCTCGATGCATATCGGTATCTTTGGGGAATCGAGGACCGGAAAGACAACCGCGGCTCTACAGATAATCCATTCCTTAAAAAAGGGAGTGAGAATTCTCTCACTTGATGCCAAGCTTGATTACACAGCAGTCCTGGGTCTGAGGGATGATGCGGTAATTTCGCCCTGGAGCAAGCTCAGGCTCAATCTACTTGAGCCTCCTCTCACCACCCCCCTTCTTCAGCACCTGGCCGCTTTCGCCGATGACTTCAGTGATGCGTTCGGTTTTTATGCTGGCAGCTCCTTCTTTCTTTCCGAACAGATACATAGGCTCTATCAGATACATGGTTCCTTTGAGAACGGTGAATATCCTTCTCTTCTAGACCTTGATAGTCTTCTCGATACCGTCAAGAGTTCCGGTCGGGTGAATAAGGATTACCTGGAACGAGTCAGGAACCGGGTGCGAGAGAATGTCCTCATCTTAGGAGAGGTCCTGGGATGCTCCCGGGGCCACCCCATTGAAAAAATAGTTGAAGAGCACAGCCTGGTGATATTAATGAATGGCTTACCGCGGAGTCTGGCCAAGTTCCTCACTATCTCGATCCTTAAGCGCATCTTCACCTATCGGATTAACTCCGGCAAGAGGTTAGGGCCGATAGATTTAGTGGTGATTTGTGATGAGGCCAAACTAATCTTTCCTCAATCGATGGAAAGGCGCTCACCCGAGGGAATTTCCGCATTAACCAATCTTGTTTCCCAGATAAGTGAGTTTCAGGTGGGCCTGATTGTAGCAGAGCAGATCCCCAGCATGCTCTCCGATGGCATCAAGGGAAACCTGGGTACTATCATCTGTTTCAGACTCTCTAACGGTAAGGATATCGCTGAGGTAGCTAAAACGATGAACCTTAGTAAGGAGGAGCGAGAGTATATCCCTCATTTAGGAACAGGAGAGGCAATTGTTCGCACCGTGGGGGTAAAGGATCCCTTCTTGGTTCAGGTCTTTGACATCACTGCAAAAATCAAGAAGGACATCTCCCAAGATGAGCTCAAGAAAAGTACCCTGGTCCTTGACTCCTACCCAGTCAGTCCCCGAACCAAGCTTGACGATATATCGGGAAAGAAAAAAGAAGAAAAGCTGTTGGGTGAACTAACTGCCGAAGAACTCTCCTTTTCCATGGACGTGGTCAATCACCCCTATCTTAATTTCAGTGAAAGAAGAATCAGTCTTAGCCTCACCAGTTACAAGGCAAATCAGGTCAAAACGAGCCTGCTCAAAAAAGAGATTCTGGAAGAACTTGCCATCAAACTCTCCCGCAGAAGAGGCAGGCCCGAGCTTTTCTTTGAACTTACTGCCAAGGGATGTCGGGTCCTCAAAGTCAAAGAAGCTCAAAAAGGGAAAGGTGGTTTCTTTCACCGTCTGGCCCAAAGAGTAGTCTCTGAATATTACCAGAGAAAAGGCTGTAAGGCAGAAATCGAGAGCCTGGCTGAGGGCAGGTTGATAGATGTCCTTATAGAAAAGAAGAATGGAAGATTTGTAGCAGTAGAGATTGAGACTGGAATGAGCAACTACCTGGAAAACGCCCAAGAGAACGCTCCTCTCTTTGAAGAAGTAATCATAGTTACTCCGGTAGATAAAAAGCTCTTTGAAAGAATCAAAAAAGATATTTTGTCCGGCTTACCGGAGGCTCTAAGGTCGAGATTCAAGTTTTTCACTCTTGAGCACTTCAGATCTTTGAATTCCCGTCAGGATGAGCAATAGAATTATTTCTAATTTCGGATAAGTATTAGAAATAAATGTTAGAAATAATAAATAAGGGGAGAGTTGGGAGTTGGTTCGAAGAGAATCTTACGAGAAAGGAAAAAATGAAATTGAACTAAGTTTTGTTCAAGGGAAGAAGGAAGCAAGAGAGATTAAGTTAAGAAAGGAGTAAGAAAAGAGATGCAAGGGTACAAAAAGGAATATGCGAAGGCAATAAAGAGAGGAATAAAAAGACATATAGAGGAATGCGAAAGGATGATTGAAGTATCATACGAAGAAGAAGACGATCAGTATGGAGAAGAGGCAAGGGAGCATTGGCTAAAAAAGAAAGAAGAGGCAGAAGAGAAGTTGGAGAAACTAGAAAGAAAATACGGTTCTATCAACGAGAAGGAAGAAAGAGTAGAGAATAGAGAAGAAGATCTAAGAGAAGAATTCACGGAAGAAGATGAGGAAAGGGCAAGAAGAGAAGGCTGGGATAGTGCCAGTCAAGCAAGAGAGTGGATTAAAGGAAGCAAAGAACAAGATAGGTTTTTGAGAGAAATGGCGAAAAAAAGAAAGCTAAATGTAGTAGAGGACATGTACGCAATTGGCCTCAGTCCTGAAGAGATATATAGCGTGGCTGATGAATACTACGAGTTGATTGAGGAGGCAGTCGGGGGAAAAGAAGAAGACGAATATGAGGAGGATGATGAAGAGCTATTTGAATAAGAGAGAAGAAAAAGGAGGTAAGAAAATGTTGGGAAAGAAGAAAATGTTTGTGATGGCACTAGCAATAGGCATATGCCTGGGATTAAACATGAAAGCTTCGGCAACCACTACAGTGAATGTAGTAAAGACTGAACCAAAGAGAATGGAGATTGAAGAGGTAAGTGGAAATCAAAATAGAGTTCATCTTACGGTTTACGGTTATCAAGTAAATCCTTTTCAAGAGGAAGACGAAGGTTTCGATTACCATGTCTTTCTCTTGGAGGTCTACCTTGAACCGAGTTGGCAGAGTCTGGGAAAGAAGGGATACATCTTGACAAACTGGGGTAATAGCGATGACGATCTTCCACCTACAGTGAGAATCATAGCAGAGGTTAGAGAAGGAGAGATTGACACTGATGAAAATCTGCCCCAGCCAGGTAGGTATGTAAGTTCTGAGAAGAAAGAAACCTTTGTCTTCCGACAAGAAGTGAATCTAGCAAAGGGCAGCGCCAAGGTGGAGTGGACTCAAGACTATCCTCCCTGGATCTCAGAAATAAAGAAACTAAGTAGAGAAGAGATAATCTGGGAGGCAAGTATTGATACTAATGGAACTTTTAGTAATCCCGAGGCTGAAAAAGTCCAAAGTTGGAGCTTTAGCTTTCTGGTAAAAACAGAAGAAGGGGTGAGCCCTGTGGTGAGAGTGGTTTTGGAGGGAGGATTCTGGCGAGACCGACAATGGCCCTGGCCCAATGAAATCGAGGTAGTAAAGCTTAGCACTGACTGGTTAAAACTCTTGGGAAGCTATCCAGTAAAGGTTAAGGTTCTGGGTCTTCCCAAATCTCTATCAAGTTCGCTTTATCTCGATAAAAGATTCGTTGGGTCTTTGTCGGAAGATAGTAGCTACCAAAACCTCTTTATCCAGGGAAGCTCCCACCTATTCAAAGTAGATAGTTATGTTCCCAGTGAGACTGGAATGGAGGGAGTGCGGTACTACTCCAAAGAGAACTCTGAGATAGTGAGAGGTGGAAGAGAGCTGCTGTTCCATTACGAGTGCGAGTACTATCTTACCGTACTCTCTGACTTTGCAGAGACTGAAGGCGAAGGTTGGTATGAAGCGGGAAGTGAAGCCAGAGCAAAGGTGAAGGAGAAAAAGATAGGAGATTATGTCTTTCAAGGTTGGTCAGAAGACGCAAGCGGAAACGAGCTTGAGTCAAAACCCATCTACACGAACAAAACTAAGACTGCCAAAGCAGAATGGAAGAAAGAGGCACCAAGCAAAGAATCAATGAATAGTGAAACCGTCACCAATAAGGAAAGACCGTTATCAGAAAAAACGGAAGTTGAGGACAAAGAAGAGCCGGGCGAAGAAAGGTACAATCAGAGAATCTATATTGACTCCAAAACAGAGTATAAGTCTCAGAACTTCACTTTGGTTGAGAAAAGCGAGGATAAGTTGCCTCTACTTCTGATAATGCTCGTTATCTTTGTTGCCTGTGTATCACTCAACTAGAACACCGGGGGTAAGTAAGTCCAAGACCATCAGATATCTGAAAGACTCCAGTTGTGGAACGTGGCGCAAGAGTCGTTGAATACGAGCAAGAAGAACTTGCAGTGCGGGCTAAAGAAATGGAAGATACGAGGAAGAGAAAAGGAATCCTGTAGAAAATGAAAGAACAGAATTTGAGGCAAGGTCAGGCAATTGAAGACTACAGACTGGTAGACTTTGCTGCTCGCCATCAAAAAGGCTTTCGGAATAATGTCATCTCCATAGAGGAAGTGGCAGCGCTGGTAAAGAGATACAAACACTTCGAATGCTATACAACAATGTTTTTCTACAAGCAAGAGATACTGGAGTATATGCGAAAGAATATCAGGAATGGTGAAGTCTCAGTTGCCGGTTATCCTGGAAAAGCATGGGCACCATTTTTTGTGATGGACATTGACTCTGAAAGACTAGAAGAAGCTGTTGCAGTATCAAGAGAACTGGTAAGTTATTTTTTTCAATACTGGGATCTTTCTCAAGAGAGCCTCCTCATCTATTTCAGTGGCTCAGCCGGCTTTCATATTCTCATAGACACCAGAGTATTCGGAAAAGTAGAACCTTCGGAAAACCTACATTTAGTCTTCTCCCAGATGAGAAAAGCAGTGACCAGACAAGCGAAGATAAAGAAAACAAAGGCAATAGACTATGTCATTAAAGATAAGGTTCGCTTACTACGAATAGTCAACACCGTTAATGCCAAATCAGGACTACATAAGGTGCAACTGAGTCTGGGTGAGTTACTCGAATCTACTGTCAAAGATATCGTCAGTAAAGTGAAGAAAGCTCAATCAGTCTATTTCACTGATTCTACAGGATTAATATCTACAGAGAATGTGGTTAAAGAAAGTGAACAGGCAAAAGGGATATTTGAACGTACCTTGCGATTAGTAAGAAATAGCAGGACAAAGCCAGTGATAATTGATGATTCCCTGAAGGACACTAAGGATCCTTTGGCGATGTTGTGTGAGGCAAGAAAAAGGATTTGGCAAAACCATATCAAAAAAGGTTCAAGGAATAATAGCGCAGTAAGACTCTTAACTCAATTTCGCCTATCTGGATTCAATAGAGAAAAGACTATTGGGCTGATAACAGCTTGGAATGAGAGAAATAGTGCCAACCTACCAGTCGATGAATTATTAAAGTCGGTTAGACCTGTATATGACTCTACTTATAACTATGGCTGCAATGATGAAATTCTAAAAGAGCTCTGTCCTTATAGCGACAGAAGGGGATGCAAGCAACATCGTATTTACGTAAGTATGGCCTCAAGACAAGTGGCAAAAAGAGAAGAAAACAATGAGTTTTAGCGATAAACTCCGAATAGAAAAAATCATAGTGACAGAGCCGGAAAATGTCGAAGAGTGGCTCAAGCGTTTTATTGAAATCATTATGAAAGAAAAGAACAGCAACAAAAGGGAATCATACAAGAGAGTACCGAAGAAGAACTTCAATGCATGAAAGAATCGATAAGACAGGTGAGAGAGTGAAGCGCCTTGAAAGAATAGTCAAAGACAATGACATTGGCACGGGTCTGGCAACAAACACAAAACAGAACGGAAGTGGCTTGAAAAGACTAGCTTTAGAATCCATCAAAGAGATCGGAGGGAAAGGAGCTATTGAAGGTCTCAAAAGAATAATAAGTAATCCTAACGTCAATCGAGGACTAAAGACTTATGCGTCAAATTTACTTGAAGTCCTGGTAGATGATGCGAAGAATAGAAAGCTCAATAGAGCGTATACGCAGGATATTATTCGTACTAATTCACAGCCAGAAGGAAGGGTTAACAATTAAAGGAACTCATCCAATTCGAAGTTTGCTGCCGTTAAGCTTGTTTTTGGATAATGGGAGTTTGAGGAAAGAGGAAGTGAAAATAGTGATCCGGAAGAATATTCAGGAAACCTTTCTAAGAACCAAGTCAGACAGATTCAGATAATCCATTATTGAGATGAAGGAAGAGACTTTCTCAGAGAGATCAGGGAACACAGCTTAGATAATTGGATCAGTAATTCAAACAGCTCAATCCCCGAAACATAAATGACAATAAGTCAATGGCAGGTGGACATAGACTCTCTTCTTTGAAAGTAGATTTAAGCTAAAAAGGCTATATTATGCAGTCAAACAAAAACTCCAAACAAAATAGGGATCAGAGTTTAGAAATATGTTTGGAATTTGTTCCTTCCAAAGATGGGCAGAGAAGATTACTTCAAGCTTTTGAAATGCTTCTTGAAGATAAGGACTCTTGCAATTTGACAAGACAATCTCGGATGTTAGAATTGAATCATAAGAAAAAAGAGGAGTGAATAAAATGAGAGTTGCTATTTATGCGAGGGTCTCTACTGAGAGACAACAAAAAGAGCAAACAATAGGTTCTCAAATCGAGCAACTGGAGCAGTATGCTAAGGAAAACAAGCACATCATAACAAAGCGGTATATTGACGAGGGATGGAGTGGGGGTCTGCTTGCTCGGCCAGCCTTGGATCAACTTCGAGATGATTGTGCTAAAAAGGAATTTGAGGCAGTACTGATTAGCTGTCCTGACCGACTTGCCAGAAAATATGTCTATCAGGAGATTGTTATAGAAGAGATTCAAAAATCAGAAATTGAAATAATATTTCTTAATAGACCAATTGCTGACACTCCAGAGGATAGAATGCTCTTGGGTATTCAGGGATTGGTAGCTGAGTATGAAAAGGAAAAGATAAGAGAGAGATCTAGAAGGGGTAAATTGCATAAGGCAAAGAAAGGATTAGTGATAGGAGGATTGGCACCTTATGGTTATAGATATATAAGAAAAACACCAGAAAAAGATGGTTACTACGAGATCATACAAAAGGAAGCTAAGATAATCAAACAGATATTTGGCTTGCTCATTCGTGATCAAATGTCTGCAAGGGCTATCGCGAAGTATCTCACCGAACGTCAATTTGCTCCACCGCGCCGAGGTAAGAGATGGAACAATAGTACTACGAGGAGAATTGTCACTAATGAAACTTATGCGGGCACTACATATTACAACAAGCGTTATTCTGTTGAGACAGAGAATAGTGAAACCAGTGGTAAATACAGAAGAAACAAAAAAAACGGCAGGAGGATGCGGCCAAAAGACCAGTGGATACCAATCACGGTGCCTACTATCATAAGCAGAAGAACGTGGCAACTGGCACAGGCTCAGGTTAAAAGAAATTCTGAGCTATCACCACGCAATGCTAAATACCGTTATCTTTTGCAGGGTCTAGTTTTCTGTAGAAATTGTGGATCTCGTTATATGGGGGTTCCTTGCCGTGAGACTTTATTCTATAGATGTAGCAACAGACAGCGAAATTTTCCTCTCCCTCCTGATTGTAAGGCCGGAGGCATAAAAGCTTCGATACTTGAATCAGCGGTCTGGGATGGTGTTTGTGAAGCCATCAAGAATCCTGAGTTGCTCATGACGCAAGTTGAAGAGTTGAAAAGAAAAAGAGCCACTAGAGCGGGTGGGTTAGAGGAAAAGATTAGAAAAATAGAACTACGTATTTCAAAGGTAAAATATCAGGAAGACCGAATGCTGGATGCCTATACTGCTGGTGCAGTAACCCTAGAACAACTACGAGGCCAGATGGATAGGATCAAACAAAACAAGCAGCAATTAGAGGAAGAGAAAAAGCGACTCATAGAGGAAAGAAATGAGTGCGGTTCTCGTGCCATAAAAGAAAGAGACATCAAAGAATTCTGTGAATTAGCCGAGGAACGCTTGGAGAGCTTTGAATTTCAAGAAAAGCAAAAGTTTCTACGGTTGCTTGTTGATAAAGTCTGGTTGGAAGGAGATTGCGTCCGGATTAAAGGTGTCATTCCTGTGTCCTCGGCTATGGAGAAAGAAAAGAGCATCGGTAATATTGCGGGCATAACATCACTATAACTGCCAGTACTGGCTATGCTCGAATATATCCAGAAAAACATTGACTCTATGTTTATAAGGAGTAAAAAAGAACTCTCAAGTATTGAAGATGATACTAAGTTAAAGAAGATTAGCCAGAAGGCAAATTAGTGAAACAAAGATTAAAAAAGAATAGGGGAGGAGAATAATGTTAGATGATTTAGTAATCTCTGAGGCAATTGTGAAGAGTTTTATGGAAGATTTTGTCGACTCCATTAGACTCGATGTAGCTATAGTTGGCGCTGGTCCGGCAGGGCTCATGGCCGGATACTGTCTTGCCAAAAAAGGGAGGAAAGTAGTTATATTTGAAAGAAAGCTTTCTATTGGCGGTGGTATGTGGGGTGGCGGTATGATGTTTAATAAAATCGTCATTCAGAAGGAGAGTAAGAGAATATTAGATGAATTAGGAGTGAAGGTAAAAGAATATAAAGAAGGTTATTATTTAGCAGATTCTATTGAGGCTGTTACTGGTCTGACTTTTCAGGCTGTAAAAAGGGGATTAAAGATATTTAACCTGATTAGC
>SDBT01000583.1_pt1 | contig 58468 bp, 51 predicted proteins | sample 2277101 | NCBI WGS metagenome assembly SDBT01 (sample SAMN10404973, study PRJNA504765) | marine sediment metagenome | isolation source: marine sediment core GS10_PC15, 103 cmbsf | place: Arctic Ocean: Southern Knipovich Ridge | collected 2010 | reverse complement strand
CCAAAAGTGCACCGATAGAGTCAAACTATGTCTCTTGTTTCTGTCGCTTATCTACACTGCCCCTTGACAGTATAGCACACCCAGGTCAAGTGCGAACATCATTCCCAGCTTCTGAAGAAGGCGATGACATCGGCGATTTCCTGATCGGTCAGCCGATCCTCGAAGGCCAACATAGAAGTACCAGCAATGCCCTCACGGGTGGTGGCGCGGAGGAAGTCATCCCCCTTGGCCAGCAACTCTGCACGGTTGAGGGCGGGCCCGATGGACGTCCCCTCTCCATCGGAGCCATGGCAGGCCGCACAGCTACTGGCATAGACCTGGGCTCCGTTAGCCGTATCGCCCTCCGCTGGCGGGCCCTGCGACCAGTTATGGATGAAGGCGTTGACATCGGCGATCTCCTGATCGGTCAGCCGATCCTCAAAGGCCACCATAGAAGTGCCAGCAATGCCCTCACTCGTGGTGGCGCGGAGGAAGTTATCACCCTTGGCCAACAACTCCACACGGTTGAGGGCAGGCCCGATGGACGTCCCTTCTCCATCGGAGCCATGGCAAGCTGCACAGCTACTGGCGTAGACCTGGGCTCCGTTAGCCGCATCACCCTCCACTGGCGCACCTTGCGACCAGCTATGGATGAGGGCAATGACATCGGCGATTTCCTGATCGGTCAGCCGATCCTCAAAGGCCACCATGGAAGTGCCAGCAATGCCCTCACTGGTGGTGGCACGGAGGAAGTCATCACCCTTGGCCAACAACTCCACACGGTTGAGGGCCGTCCCGATGGCGGTCCCCTCCCCCTCGGAGCCATGGCAAGCCGCGCAGGTGCTGGCATAGACCTGGGCTCCGTTGTCCACGTTACCCTCTCCCGGCCGGGGTCGCACCTTTGGCTGCCAGATACGCATGAAGGCGATGATGTCGTCAATGTTTTGGGCGTCCATGCGGGTCCCGAAGTCGATCATAGCCGTACCGGGGATGCCCTCCAGGGTGATGGTGCGCAGGAAATCATCGTCCTTGGCCAGCACGTCGGTCAGATTCAAAGGAGGAGCCAGGGCGTCCCCTTCGCCACCGGCGCCATGACAAGGAGCACAGTTGCCAGCGTACAAGGTGGCTCCCCGGGCCGGATCCCCTTCTCCCGCTGCTGCCGGCGGCCTTGGTTCCCAGGTGCGCATGAACGCAATAACATCCTCGATCTCTTGAGCGGTCAGTCGTCTCTTGAAATCGATCATGGATGTGCCGGGGATGCCCTCGCTGGTGATGGTACGCAGGAAATCATCGTCCTTGGCCAGCACGCCCGTCCGGTTAATGGGAGGGCCAAGGTTCGTTCCATCCCCGCCGGAACCGTGACAGGCTGCGCACCAGTTAGCGAAGAGTCCCGCGCCGTTGACTGGATCGGCCTCCCGAGGCGGAGTCGGCACCTCCTTGGCGGGGGGGCCTTCCGGCGTAGGGGTAGCCCCGGGCCTGACCCCTTCCGGTTGGGGGCCTTGCCAGTTCATTATGAGCTGCACCAGATTCTCAATCTGATCACCGCGTAGGGGGCCACCATAGTCATCAGACCAGGCTGGCATGCCAAACTTTGTATGGCCGGCCGCGCTGGTCAGATACAGGTAATCGTGGAGGGTGCCGTAGAACTGAATGTCAGCCCGCCCCGCCCACAGATCCTCGACGTTAAGGGGAGGAGTCAGGCCAGCCACCCCTTCCCCCTGCAGCCCATGGCATCCGGCGCAGTAGCCGCCGAATAGAACTGCTCCCCGTTCGATAGAACGCGCCGCCTGTCTTTCGGCCTCGGAAGCTATACGGGCCGGCTCGTTGACCCAAATAACGGCGATGATGACCACAATGGCCATAGTGAAGATCAAACCAACCGTTAGATTCCTCAGCATCTAAGTTCCTCCCTATCTAGCGAGCCTCACGATGGATATAGACATCCTCGGCTCTGGTCACCGTCTGGCCCTCCTCCGTCCAACTGACGGTCAGGTCGACCTTTTTCAGGTCCCGTTGCCAGACATGGATCGTCAGTTCTGCCCACCCGTCAGGCAATCCTTCCTCGCTCTCAATCCTAGCTTTAAGTGCGGCCAAGAATTCCTCAAGGGATGAGGCCGGGGACGAAGCGGTGAAGGTGCTCGTGTCGTAGGTGCCGTCAATCAGCGCCTCGTACGGCAGTTCGTGGATTCGACCCTCCCGGTCGCCGGGAACGAACTCCACGATGATGGCCTCGGCCGGCGGGGTGCCGAGCCCGTAGCTCGGCGTGCCCATATAGGTCAGGATGACCAGGGCTACGGCGAAAAGCCCACCAATGCCGAGAAGCAGCTTGCGATCCTGCCATCGGCGGCGGGGATTTCGATCAATATAAGGCAAAGCGAAGAGGACACCAAACACAAGAGCGGGCACCACCACACCCCAGACGAGCTTTCCCTCGACGGGTCCGAAGATATTGGGCAGCTTGATGAGTCCCTGCACCCAGAGGAAATACCAGGGTGCTGTGGCGTGCAGCGGGGTGACGTAGGGGTTGGCATGATCTTCTAGCGGGCCGTTCCATAGAAATGCCGCTACGACGACCAGAATGAAGATGCCGATCACGGCCCACAATGCCTCACGGATAAGTATGTTGGGCAGGAAAGGAACCCGCTCCTCTTTCTCTCCCTTCAGTTCCTCCTCCAACGCCGGCGGCTTGGAGAAGCCCTGACGCACCACTTTGTAGTAATGGACTCCGAGTAAACACACGATAGCGATAGGCAGGATGACCACGTGTGCCGTGTAGAAGCGCAACAACCCAGCAGCTCCCACCTCGGGTGCGCCACGGAGAAGGAGGATGAGTTGGCTGCCGATGAGAGGCACCGTCTCTGCCATGCTGCTGCCGATGGTGATGGCCCAGTAGGCGATCTGATCCCAGGTAAGTAGATAGCCGCTGTAACTGAAAATCAGGGTGACGATGCCCGCAAGCATGCCAATCACCCAGTTGAAGGTGCGAGGCCGCTTGTAAGAGGCGGTGACGAAGACCCGTGCGGCGTGTAGGACGACGCTGATCACCATGCCCTCCGCCGCCAGGCGATGGATATCGCGCAGCAGATCGCCGAAAGGGATTCCCCCCATGATGTTCAGCATGTCGAAATAGGCCCTGTCGGGCGAGGGGGTGTAGGGGATCATCAAGATCAGTCCCGTTATGCCCTCAATGATCAGCAGAAAGACGCTGATCCAGCCCAGGCCAAGGGTATAGGTAAACCTGGTGGCACTTTTGGGATACCAACGAGGACGTATGTGAAACCAGAAGCTGGTGGTATGAACCCGAAAGCGGGGGTTGGGGCGCTTGCTCGGTGGTTCACCCCGCAACATCTCGCGGACATCTTTTATGCCCATGCCGGCTGCGATGGCCGTCACCGTCTCATTGATCTTTTCTCGGGGTTTTTTCCAATCCATGGGTTTCAAATCTCCTAGGGATGTCCGTTATCCGACTTATGCCGGCGCACCGGAGATGCGCTGACCGGTGTCCACCACCAGCCGCCCATCTACGGCCTCAACGGCGAAGCTGTCCAGGGAGCGCGGAGGTGGCCCGCTGATATAAGTTCCGTCCTTGGCGAATTTTGCGCCGTGGCAAGGACAACTGTAGGACTGCCTGTCTTCATCCCAGCGCACAAGGCAACCCAGGTGGGTACATACTTGATAGACGGCCGTGAACTCTCCCCCTTGACGCACCAGGAAAAACCTCCCCTCCCGGAAAAGGGTTACCGATCCCTCATCGAAACGGTCAACTCTGCCCGCTTCGAAACGGCCGCCGAACTCGCCCTCCTTGAAGCGGGGCATGGAGAAAATCAGCGTGATTCCTCCTACCTCGGCGAGGAAGAGGGCTATGGTCGCTCCCCAAGCGTAGGTGAGGAGCTCTCTCCTGGAAACTCTCGTCACTCGTGATGCTTTCTCTTCAGTCGTCATGATTGCCAGTCTCCTTTACTTTGAGTGGAAAGCTTTCCATTCTACTGATTCGATACAGGACGGCTACCAGCTTCTGAAAAAGACGATAATGTCTGCGATTTCCTGGGCCGTCAACCTACCGCCGAAGCCGGGCATAGCCGCTCCCACCCCATCGGAGGTAGCCTTGCGCAGATCATCGTCGCTTTGGCTATCTAGGAACTCTGCTGAATTCAGAGGTTCCTTGGCCACCGCCCCTCCCTGGCCCTCCGAACCGTGACAGGGTGCACAGTTGGCGGCATACAACCCAGCACCCCTGGCTGGGTCTCCCTCCACACTTGGCACTATAGCCGTCGGTGTCGCTTCCGGCGTAGCTTCTGGCGTGGCTTCTGGCGCGGGGGTGGGCTGCGCTTGCGCACCCGTCTCCCAGCCTCTGATGAACACAACTAGTTGCTCGATCTCCTCAGCGGTCAAGGGGCCGCCGACCTGCTGCGCCAGGGCCACCATTCCGGTGCCATATATCCCCTCGGCGATGCTACGATAGAGGTACTCATCGTCGTGGCTGCTCAGGTAGTCCTCGGAATTCAAAGTGGTGACGCTCTCCCTGGGATTGAAGGGGTTGGCTCCCCCTTCGCCATTCGATCCGTGACAGGTGGCGCAGTACCGGGTGTACATCTCCGCCCCGCCGAGCCCGGCCAGAGCCTCCCGCCACTCTCTGAGAAACTCTACAATCTTGTCCACCTCGATCTCGGCCAGTGGGGCCGCGGGCATACCCTTCCCCTCCACTCCCTCAATAACGATCTGTCGAATGTGATCGTCGTCGTGGGTGCCCAAGTACTCGCTGGAGTTCAGGGCCGGAACCATCTCACCCAGATTGTTGGGATTTGGCCCACCCTGGCCCAGCACCCCATGGCAGAAACTACAATACCGGACATACAGGGAACTCCCCTCCTCCCAGTCCCTCATAAAGGTCACCAGATCACCGATTTGACTGGGGGACAGAACCTTGCCCCAGGTGGGCATCCCCCGCCGGGGCCGGCCGCTCGCTATGGCCTCCGTAAGGTAGGCATCGTCAAACGCGGTCAGGTATTCCTCGGAGTTCAGGGCACGTCCGACTCCCCCCTGGCCACTCTCGCCGTGACACATCGCACAGGTAGCCGTGTATAGCTCAACCCCCCGGGCTATCCTCTCATTCCGCTCCTCCTCAGGCTTACTGGGCAGGGTAGGGGCTGTGCTCTCCCAGTTCCGGATGAAAGCGGTCAACTCGTCGACCTGATGCTCGTTCAAAGGGCCGCCGTGCTCCTCGCCAAAGGCCGGCATCCCAGTATTGGGCCGGCCATCACGAGTGACGTCATGTAGGGCGGCATCATCCATAGCTGTGAGGAGGCCCTTGGAATTCAACGCGCTTCCTATTCTTGGCACCCCCTGCCCCTCGACCCCATGACACATGGCACAGTCTTCTGCGTATAGCTCCCTTCCCTGAGCCACAGCCCGAAGTCGGAACTCCTCACTGGCCGCCGCCATGCGAGTTGGTTCGTTTAGCCAATAAACGAGGGAAAAAACGGCTATGACCAACGTGGAGAACAAAGCCAGGGCTATCTTCCTGTCAATATCACTCATGATGTTCTCTCCTCCATCCACACAAACTCACCAGCGCCAGCCCCCATCTATAACTGGATGGCGAGGTGAGCCTGCCCTGTCATGACACGAGCTGAGATTCCTCGAACTGCTTCCGGAGGATAGGAGTGCTCGTGTCCACCATAATCTCGCCGTCGACGATCTCCAGAGGGAACAGATCCAGCGGTCGAGGCGATGGCCCGGCCAGGACCTCCCCCTTCTTGTTGAAGAGGGCAGCATGGCAGGGACAATTGAACTGTCCCTCGTTCTCTAACCAGGGAACTACACACCCCAGATGAGGACACTTGCGGTACAGAGCCAGGAATCCCCCCTCCAGGCGTGAGATGTAGAATTGGCCCGCTTTGATGTAGGTCACCGAACCTACAGGGAACTCCTCGGGTTCACCAGCCTTGAACTTGCCACCGAATTCTCCCTCTTGCGCCCTGGGCTGAATAAACTTGAGGAGCATCACCACTCCCTCACCCATCACAGCCAGGGCACTCACCGCCCAGGCATAAAGAAAGAACCTGCGCCTTGAAATTGTTTTTCCCTCGATCAACGTCTTATCGCTCACTGCGTTCCCTCCAAAAGCTTTTGTAGAATCTCTCAATGCACCTCTGGCCATCTACCGGGCCAGTAGATGTGCATGTACGGCCCTCTGAAGATCAGGGCGATGACGGTGAGGACGATGACACTGACGATGAAAACCGTAAAGAGAGCGATCATCACCTCCCGTGTAGAGGCGGAAATGCGCCACAGAACAAAGCCCAACAGTCCCCCCAGCGCCGCGATAATCCCCAGGGGAATGATGACCCCCGAGACCAAAGCCGGAATGGTATCGGGCAGCAACTGCCGGGAAATCGCCGGCCTATCGCCGATATGGCTGTCAAGGAGAACCAAAACAGGCAAGATGACCAGCGTAGCCAGGGCTGCGCCCAGGGCAATACGCTTTCCTCGTTCTGAGCTGAACCAACGCCCAACTCCCTCCTGGCTGCGGTCAACGTACGGTATGATGATCAAGCCCAGGATGGCCACGGCCGGGATCATAATGGCCCCCACGGTGGGGTGCATGTGCAGGATCAGCTCCTGCGCACTGATCAGGTACCAGGCCGCTTTGCCCGGGTTGGGAGAGACATCGGGATTGGCTATCTCCTCCAGCGGGGCATCGCGCACAGTGGAAAGGAACAGCAGCAGAACCATCACTACCAGAGCGGCCAGGGCTTCGATGATGACCAGGTGGGGGAAGGTCATCACCGTATCCTCAGGCTCTTTAGCCACCAGGGGCGAGGTGCCCCGGGCCAACTCCATCAGGCCGTAGGTCTTGTCCGGATCAACGGGAAAGATCTCTGGGTCTTGTCTCTCGTCTGTCATTCTCATTAGCGTCAGCCCTCCTCACCTAGCGGCGGCCCTGAGATGCCGCCGTCCTTGCGTATCCGCCAGAAGTGGATGCCCAGCACGATAACCATGATGAAGGACAGGATGAAGACGTGGAGGTTGTAGAAGCGGATGAGGGCCTGTTGGCCGACCGCGGGGCCTCCCAACAGTATGGTGCGCACTTGCGAGCCCACGATGGGGGTATAGCCAGCGATCTCGCTTCCCACCGTGACGGCCCAATAGGCCAGTTGGTCCCAGGGCAACAGATACCCCGTGTAACTGAAGGCCAGGGTTAGCAGCCCGGCCACGATGCCTACCACCCAGTTGAACTCGCGGGGCGGCTTGTACGCTCCTGTGTAGAACACCCGGCACATGTGCAAGAAGGCGCTGATCACCATCCCCTCGGCCGCCCAACGGTGCACGTTGCGGATTAAGGCGCCGAAGGGAATCGCCGACTGGATGGCCACTATGTCGTCGTAGGCCCGCTCCACCGAAGGTACGTAATAGAACATCAAGAGTCCGCCAGTTACGCCCAGCACCAGGAGCAGGAGGAAAGTGATCCCTCCCAATCCCCAGGTGTAGGTCAACCTCAAGCCCGAGCGGCGCACCCGCACCGGGTGCAGGTGCAAGAAAACGTTGCTGGTGATCGTCAGCGAGCGATCAAGGTCGTTGTCTGGCAGCCCGTGGCGAAAGACAGAGCGCCACACCCGCGAGTTGGTGACTCCGTGCACGACGCGATCGAAAAGTCTCTTTGCCATACTCATCTCCTTTTTCCCCTTTTTCTACCGCCGGGCCGGCGCATCTACACGTATTCCTCGACAAAGCTCAACGCTTCCATGGTAATAGCGCCCGTCGGGCAGCGTTTGGCACATAGCCCGCAGCGGATGCAGCGCATCTCGTCCTTGATCATGGCCGTGCCCACATCCCGTGGGAGCTCCGCCCACGGGATTCCGTAACGGGCTTCCACCAGATGGGCCAGGCTCTCGTCGCCCGCTATCCTATCCAGCGGAACCATCTTGAGGCAGCGCTCCGGGCAGACGTCCACGCAGCCACCGCACAGGATGCACTTCTCACCGTCGAAAACGGTCTGGATGTGGCAGCGCAGGCAGCGGCTGGCCTGCTCGTGGGCCTGGGTCTCAGAGTAGACCAGTTCCACTTCGGCGATGCCCACCCGCCGCTCCAGGGGCAGGGTAGGCGGGGGATGACGGGGGATCTTCTGGTAATTGGGAGGCATGGTGTAGGGCTCGATGACGGTCATGGTCCCTCGTGCCCGCACCTCAGTCCGTCGTCCCTGCAGGTAGTCGTCAATGGCGCGGGCCGCCCGCAGGCCGTCGGCCACGGCCTGGATGATAATCCGTGGCCCGGCGGCGGCCACGTCGCCACCGGCGAAGATGCCAGGCGCAGTGGTGACCATCGTCTTGAGGTCAATGTCTATGTTCCCCTGGCGGGAGAGCTGGATGCCGTCCTCTTCCTGGAGGAAGGACAGGTCCGGCGTCAGGCCGATGGCCATGATAACCGAGTCGGCTTCTATGATGAATTCGGAGCCAGGGATAGGCAGGGGGCGGCGACGGCCACTCTCGTCCGGAGGGCCCAACTCCATGCGGATACACTCCACCGCCCTCACCTGGGGGTTGCCCAGGATGCGGACGGGATTGGTCAGGTAGCGAAAGCGCGCGCCCTCATGCTCCGCCTCGGCCACCTCCTCGTCGCTGGCCGGCATCTCGGCCCGAGAGCGGCGGTACAGGATGCTCACCTCGGTCGCCCCCAGCCGCATCGCCGAACGGGCGGCGTCCATGGCCGTGATGGCGTCCTCGGTCTCCTGGTCGCCTTCTACCACCTGTCGCAGCGCCGAACGAGCCGCATCGAGGGCCATCTGCACTTCCTCCGGCTCCGCCGCCGCATCTGCCTGGCGCAAGGCAGTACGCGCTGCATCCAGGGCCACGTTGCCACCGCCCACCACTACTACTCGGTTGCCCAGGTCCACCCGGTAGCCCTGATTGACGTTGAGCAGAAAGTCGGTGGCCCGCAGCACCCCGTCCAGTTCCACCCCCTCAATGTACAGATCGCGGCTCTTGTGCGTACCGACGGCGACAAAGATGGCCTCGTACCCCTGCTCTTTGAGATCGGCCAGGGTCAGGTCAGAACTCAGGGGGGTATTGAGCCGCAGATCCACGCCCAGGTCGAGGATGACCTGAATTTCTGCCTCCAGCAGGTCATAGGGCAGGCGGTAGGCGGGGATGCCCAGGCGCAGCATCCCGCCGGCAACGTCGGATGCCTCGAAGACGGTCACTCGATGACCCATGAGGGCCAGATCGTGAGCGGCAGAGAGTCCGGCTGGCCCAGAGCCGATGACGGCCACCTGACCTTGCCTTCGGCCATTCCCTCCCTGGTGAGTCAGCAGCCTCCCCAGAGCCCGCAGATCGTGGACTGTGGTCGAGTCGCCGGCTGCTTTCTCCAGCAGGGAGTGAGTCACCGCTCCTGTGTAGCGCCCTGCTTCCACCCCGTGTCGTTCGGACACGAAGCGCTTCAAGGCGCGGATGGCGATGGCCGCGTCAAAGTCGTTTCGGCGACATTCTACTTCACACAGAGCTTGACACACCCGCCCACAGACCGAGGCAAAGGGGTTACACTGGCGGGCGATGAGGTAGGCTCGCTCGTAATCCCCCTCGGCGATGGCGATCACGTACTCACGGGCGTTAGTGCCCACCGGACAACCCGCCTGGCACTTGATGGTGCGGCGGTAGTAGTCAAGATCGGGCAGTTTCACCCGGTATTTTCCCCGTGCTGTCCCCTCGTCCATATTGATGTTCTTTCTGGTCGGATACCCCACACCAAACTATGGGGTATCCATTAAGTGTCAATTTAAGGCTCAAAGGCCCGTCCTCGGGCCGCCCCGGGGACGGGGCTCAGAGCTTAAGCCGATACCCCACAGCAGACTATAAGGAGTCTTACTCGCTTCCCTCTCCCCTCAAAGCCTGCGCGATGCTGCCCAGCAAGTCGAGGGGCAAGGGGATGATGGTAGCGCTCTTCTCGCCAGCCATCTCGATCAGGGTCTGGAGATACCTGAGCTGCAGCGTGATCGGCTGCAAGGCCATGATGTCTCCTGCCTGCTTCAGAGTCTCAGCCGCTGCGTACTCACCTTCGGCGTGGATGATCTTGGCCCGTTTCTCACGCTCCGCCTCAGCCTGCCTGGCCATGGCCCGCTGCATGTCCTCGGGCAGCAACGCGTCCTTGACCTCCACCAAGCTGACCCGAACACCCCAAGGCTCCTCGGTGTGCTCGTCTATGATGTCCCGTAGCCGCGCGTTGACCCGGTCCCGATGCGCCAGGAGTTCGTCCAGATCCGACTGGCCCAGGACACTCCGCAGGGTAGTCAACGCCAATTGCTCGGTGGCCGTCTTGTAGTCCTCCACATTAAGCACGGCCTTCACCGGATCGAAGACGTTGAAGTACACCACCGCGTCCACGTGGACAGTCACGTTGTCCCTGGTGATGATCTCCTGGCGCTCCGTCAAGGCCCAGGTTACAGTGCGCAGGTCAATCTTGATCATGCGGTCCACGTAGGGAATGATCAGGTTGAAGCCGGGGTCCCTGGTGCCGACCAGCTTGCCGAAGCGCAGCAGTACGCCGCGCTCGTACTGCTGCACGATCCTGATGGCCGGGACAAAGACGACCAGAGCCGCCACTATGCCCACTGCAATCCAGGGAAGCAGTCCAAATAAAGTATCCATTAATCTATTCCTCCCTTTCTATTCTTGTGTTATCCGTACGATATCTTATCTGGTCTCGGCCCGTCGCCTGACCAGATTGGCGATCAAGCCAGCCAGCCCGATGACGCCAGCAATGATCCCAGGCAGTAGCCAACCCTCCAGACCGCGCTTGGTCGTGGCCGTCCTCACGGCTTCCTGGATCTCGGCGCTGATGGACACAACCTCGGCAGTCTTTTCCTCGATGGTCTCAAGTTGTAACTCGTGCTGCGCTGCCGCTGCTTCTGCGAGCTTGGCTCTGGCCTCTTCCAACCGGGGCTCCAGAGTGCCCAGGTTTAACTCCGCAGTCTGAGCCTCATACACAGCCTCCTCCGCGGCCCCGAAAGCCTGTTCTGCCTCAAGCAAGGTCTGGTACATAACATCTATGGCCGCCCTCTCCAGTGAGCCTGATTCGTGGCAAGAGCCGCAGTGGCGGGGCTCATCACCGACCAAGAGGTCCAGGCTGGCAAGCTCCACATCGTAACGACCGTGACAGGTTATGCATCGCGGTGCTACAGAGTCCTCCTGCCGGCCACGGCGGTGCCCGCCTATCAGATAGTATTTCTCCGAGGCAGAGTGACACTGCCCACATACATCTACCACCTCACTGTAGCCGGGCAGAGCGGCTCCATGACTACTGTGACAAGTCGGGCAGGAAGGGGACTCCGTGTTCCCATATATCATCAGAGCACGTCCGTGAACGCTCTTTCGATACAGATCGAACTGGTCGGTGGCAATGCCATAGGGCTCCATACGCTCTTCGTCGGCATGGCACTCGGCGCAGGTAGCTGGCAGTTTCCTTGGATGGATGCTCGACGTGGGATCTGCCGTATCCTTGACGTCGTGGCCGCCATGGCAATCATAGCAAGTGGCCACGTTCTCATCCCCCTGGGCCAAAAGCTGCCCGTGCACGCTTTCCCGGTACTCGCGCATTTGGTCAATCGGCAACCCATAAGGGGCCATCCTCTCACCATCGGAGTGACAGGCGCCGCACAGATCAGGGATGGCAGATCTGTCGGGTACGCCAATGTAACCGGCCTCCGGTGACTTGGCAGCCGTGAGGTCATCCGCCCCTGGGTCGCCTCCGTGACAATCGGCGCAAGTCACGTCAAAAGTCGCGTGCACGCTCCCCTCCCACTGATGGGCTACGTCCACATGCTCTCCACCCAGGGTGAGGTGACACTCCAGGCAGGAACTCTTTGCTGGAGACTCAGGATGCACAATGGGTGTGGGAAGCGTCGGTGCAGACACTGTAGGCGTAGCCAGGATGAGCACTGGTGGTTGGTGGCACGATTGGCAGACTTCGTTCAGACGATCACCATGATCATCCGGAACCAGCGGCGCCTGCTCTATCCAGCCGGCATGGCAGGCCAGACAAGCTTCCCGCCCTTCCACCAGGTGGGGGATAGGGGGTACTGAGGTTGGCGTGACACCAGCCACGATGTGGCATTGGCGACAGGTCTCGTCGGTGCGTCCCACATGGTCATCGGGGATCTTGGATGCCCCTCCCGCTCCGGTCTCGTGGCAGGTCAGGCAGGCTTCCCGCCCTTCCGCCGTATGGGGGATCAGCGGCAGCGCCGGGGAGGTGGGAGCTTCCTCAACTGGTGTGGTGCTGGCTTCAACGTGACACCGTTGACAAGTTTCGTCAGTGCGTCCCGCATGGTCATCGGGGATCTTGGACGCCCCTCCCACTCCGGCCTCGTGGCAGATTAGACAGGTTTCCTGCCCTTCCACCGGGTGCGGAATAGTCGGCAGGGCCGCTGGTTCAACGCCAACAGGCTCGTGGCACTGGCCACAGGTTTCATTGTCACGCCCTACGTGGTCGGCGGCCACCAGTGGTGCGCCTCCGACCTCAGTCTGATGGCAGGACAGGCAATCATCGCGCCCTTCCAGAGAATGAGGGACGGGCGGTTGGGCGCTGACTATGGACACAAGGAAGAGGGTTCCCAAGGTCAACACCAGAATAGCCCCCAGTCGGTAGTAGAGTTTCATGTTTCTCCTCACGCTTTGTATATCTTCACGCGGGTGGCACGCCGGGCAACGACGCCTCCCAGATGATCACTTTCGGTGGCGATGAGCTCCGCGACGTTCGCCCCTCTGCCCGTGGCCCAACGACCATAGGCCCTGTGCCCCTGACCCAGGGGGATGTTGATCACGTGGGGCATGGCTCCAGAATAATGGCGAGCTCGCAGCTTGATCTTGCCAACCGGAGACTCCACCCACACCAGGTCTCCATCGGCGATACCCAACTCCTTCGCCGTTTCGGGGTTGATCTCCACCCAGTTGTGCCACATTTCCTTGATGTGCAAGCCGGCTATCTCTTGCAACCAGGGCAAGTTCGCCGCTCGGCCATTGAGGATGGACATCAGCTCGTAGACGTTGAGGTGGAAAGGATACTCCGTCTCCTCACCGACCCACCTGGGGAACTCGTAGTGAGGCATATACAACTCATCGCCTCGTGCTTCAAGCCCCAGCTCCTGGAGCATCTTTTCCATTTCTTCCTTGGCCGTCGTGCCCTTCTCCGCCGCCTCTGTCGCAGCCAGGTCTTCTAGGGTGTGCTTTAGATTCTGCGAGTAGAACTCGAACTTGCCTGAAGGAGTGGCCAGCACCTGCTCCCATTCCCCAAAACGATACGGCGGGGCAGACCACACTCCCCTCTCCTGGAACTCATCCCAGAACTGTTCAAAGGTGTCAGTTACGATGGAGCCCCGTCCAGCTTCGGAAATACCTCTCAGCCTGAAGCGCAACAGTTGTTCAAAGCTCGGCCAGGGGAAGGAGGCAGCTACTGTCCCCCCCAGCTTTCTGGTCAACTCGACAAGCACGTCGCCCGCGTTCCTGGTGTCGTATAGTGGCTGGATCGCAGGCTGCCCAAGCCCCAAAACAGGATAGCCCAGGCTAGGCAGGAGCACGTCATCGCTCCATCCCTCCAGGTAGGTGTGGTCAGGTAGGATCAGATCGGCATACGAGGCGCTGTCGTCCATGAAAGAGGAGAAGCTGACGATGAAGGGAACCTGACGTAGAGCGCTGTAGAACCGATCTGGTTCGGGACTGCTGAAGAGGGGGTCGGCCTGATACAAAAAGATGGCATTGACCGGGTAGGGATCCTCGGCCAGGATGCTCTCCGGCAAGGCCCCGAACATCGCGTTGGCCAGAGGATACTCTGTGGTACCGGCACGGTCGAGGCGGGGCATAGCCAATCCCTGGCTCGCCACGTCATCCTCCGCTGCCTCAGGCCAGGGGGCGAAGGGCGGGGTCTCCTGCCTGATGATTCCACCGGAGACATCTATGGACCCCACCAGAGCGTTCAGCGCATGGACGGCCATCTGGGTGAAGAGGTCATTGGTTTGCCAGCTCACATCGCCCAGGGCAATGGCCGGCCTGGTGGTGGCGAACTCACGCGCCACCCGCTGGATGGTCTCCGCAGGGATGCCCGTTACTGCCGCTACCGTCCTCGGCGAATAACTTCTCAGTATCGAGGTCTTGAACCCTATGTGCTCCTCTCCATTCTCGTCGCTCCAATCCTCGAAACCGAAGGTGTGGTTCTCGATAAAGTCTCTATCGTATAGACCCTCTTCGATGATCACGCGGGCCATGCTCAAGGCCAGGGCTCCCTCCGTGCCTGGTTCGATGGGGACCCACTCGTCTGCTTTGGCCGCGGTGACGGAGAAGCGGCTCTCTACCTGCACTATCTTGGCCCTATGGTCTGGCCTGCCTCTCCGCAGGCGGCTGTAGGCCTGCAACATCTTGACCGAAGGTTGACGGGCCTCCAAGAAGCTACTACCGAAGCCCAGGAGATAATTGGTGTTCTCCCAGTCGTGTCCAGCGGGCGCCCTCCAGCCCTGCATCAGGTAGTGAACCAAAGGGGCGCTGCCACTGGCTGTGGCGTTCGGCATCTCTACCACGTTCGGCGTGCCAAAGGCATGGCAGAACCTGGCGATGAGATCGCGCATCAAGCCCGGCTTGGCGCCATGCATAAAAACCAGGCTGTGGGGGCGGCTCTCACCTCGCATCTTCTGCAGTTCTAGCGTCACCAGATTGAGAGCTTCATCCCACGATATGGATTGCCATTCACCGCTCCCCCTTTCGCCCGCTCTGCGGAGCGGCCCCTTGATGCGGTCGGGGTGGTAGAGCAGTTGCAGGCCAGCCTGTCCCCTGGGGCAGAGCCGGCCCTGGTTGTTGGGGTTCAGCGGATTGCCCTCGATCTTCACCGCCCGCCCCCCGATGACCCGGACCAGGATTCCACAGCCCGCCGGGCACAACCGGCAAACGCTGGGCACCCACGTTTCCTCAAGGCCTGGATACTCTTCTCCCTGGGCCAGGACTTTCAGGACAGCTTCCTCCAGCCCGAGTTTGTACAACCCGAGGGCAGCAAAGCCAGCGCCGGTTAGCTTGAGAAAACCACGCCTGCTGAGGAGCCAACGCCGTTTCATCACATGATGAATGACGTCACGGCGTTGGCGCGTCATCTGATAATGAACTTTCTTCTCACCGTAGTTTGACAATACAGACCTCACTCACTGTCTGGCCGCATCATCCAGAACAACATGAGGCTGAATACCAGAACAGCGATAGTTACAGCAGTCAGGACAATAATCCCGCCCTCTGCCATACAGACCCTCTCTTTCTATCGCGCTATCGCGCCTACTCGTGGCTCGTTGACACCGTACCTGGAATGTAAGACCTGAGCCGTTCGACGGTCTCAGGGATGCTATGCTCTCGAGCCTCGTGAACCTCCCACACGGCGATCACCGGGAACGCCTTGGTGAACAGTGCGTATAGAAGGGCAATGAGGGCAAAACAGGCGGCCGTGATGGCCCATTCCTCCCAGGTAGGCATGTAGGCTCCGATACCATAGGGCAGCCTCGGCCGAGTCTGGGAGGGGACAACGACCGTGTAGCGCTCCACCCACATGCCTATGTTGATGCCCACACTCGCAATCACCGACCCGGTGATGGTGCGAGTGAAGCGATTGCTGAAGATCACCACGGGGACCACAAAGCACAGCAACACCGAGAGCCAGAAGATAGAGGCGAACTCTTCCCAAAGCTTGGCGTTGAAAATGGCCATGTGGGCCGGCTCGTTCCCGTAATAAGTCGTGATGAACTCGGTGAAGGTGAAATAAAACCAGATCAGAGACAAAGCCAGTAAGAAAAGGGACAAGGCCCGAAAGTGGACCGGCTTGATAAATTCCTCCAGGTGATAGACCTTACGCAGGATGGCCGCGATGATGATCAGCGCCGCCCCACCGCCAAAGATGGCTCCCACCAGGAAGTAAGGCCCGATGAAAGCCGTGTGCCAGCCAGGCACAATGGTCATGCCAAAGATCCATGACACCACCGTGTGCACCATGACCACCAGCAAGGTCAGCCACAGGGCCATGACGTTCATCACAGTGTTGAGACGACGATACTGCCTCTCGCTGCCGGTCCAGCCCAGGGCCAACAACTCGTACAGTCTCTTGCGGAATGGGCTCACGTCCTGGAGGTAATCGCGGCACATGGCGATGTCCGGGATCAGCGCAAAGTAGAAATAGAACATGCTGGACATCATGTACAAAGAGACACTGGCCACGTCCCACAGGATGGGTGACTGAAAACTGCCATATTGGATTACGTTGAGCAGGCGGTCTGGTCTCCCCAGGTCAATGATGATGCTTCCCGCGCCGAAGGGCAGGCTGAAGAGGGTAAGGGCCTCGGCTGCGCGAGTGAAGGGTCGTCGCCACTCGGCCTTCACGAGGCGCAGGATGGCGGAGATCAGGGTGCCGGCGTGGCTCAGGCCGATAAAGAACACGAAGTTGATGATGTACACCCCCATGAAGACCGGCCTATTCATGCCTGTTACACCCAGCCCCAGAGTCCACTGCCGATAATAGGCTGAAACGCCTAAGACTATAACGATCAGCAAGGCCCCCAGCAGCGCGTAGAACCTCCAGCTCGTGCGCACTATCGGCTGGAATAGGGCAGCGTCCTCTCTGGGACCGTCGTACCTCATGCTATCCTCCTGCCTCTAAATAGATCACCTTGGGTTCGGTCCCCAGATCCTCTAGCAAATGAAAGGCTCGTGGGCTTTCGGCCAGTCTGGAGACGGTGCTCTTGGGATCGTCGAGGTCACCGAAGTAGCGGGCCGAGGCGGGGCAGGTCTGATTGCACGCCGGCAGCAGGACAAGCTCCTCGTCGGTCAGTTCCCTACCCCCTTCTTCGGCCTTCTGCTTGGCCTTCTCCAGCCGATGAACACAGAAGGTGCATTTCTCCACGATTCCCTTGGGCCTGGCCTCCGGGCCAGATCGCCCCCCCCGGGTCTCAGGAGAGGGTCCCTCATCCGGATTCAACAACTGGTCCAGTGGTTCGGGCCACTGGGGCTCATACCAGTTAAAGTAACGGACGCCATACGGGCAGGCCACGGCGCAATACCGGCAACCGATGCACCTTTCGTACCTCTGGAGGACGAGTCCTTCTTCGTCTTTGTAGGTAGCCCGCACTGGACAGACCTTGACGCAGGGAGGGTGGTCGCAATGCTGACACGGGCGAGGGATGAAACGGGCCCGGACGTGGGGATACTCACCTTCTAGCTCGACCATCACCTCCTGCCAGAATATAGTCCGTCCCAGGGCGGCCTCTTCAGGCTCAATGACGGGGACGTTATTCTCAGCCAGGCAGGCCACCGTGCAAGCCTGACAGGCTGTACATTTATCCAAGTCTATAACCATCCCCCAACGGGGCATTTCTCACTCCTTGTCCCACAGGAGAGGGGTGTCAGAAGTCCGGCAGACGGCATGGGCAATCCCTCGACACGGTCCCGCCAGGATGCTCTCCCTACTCAAAGATGTGATACTTGATCAATTCTTCTTTCTGGACAGCGTAGTAAGTAGACCTGCCATCCCGACGGCTGGTGACCAGCCCAGCATCTTCCAACGTGCGCAAGTGGTGAGCCACCGTTGAGGCAGCCCCAGCAACACTCTCCACAATGTCAGATACACGTAGGTCTCCGCCCGAAAGCAATCTCAGAATCTTCAACCGTGTTTCACTGCCCAGAGCGTGGAAAATCTTAACCCGTCTCTCAACTTCAGCGTTGGGCAGAGCGGCACTGTTGGAGTGTTGATCTCCAGACTGTTCGGCAAATTTCCCTTCTTGCGGTTGATCGGCACTTAGCCTCACAGCCATATCCATGACAGACCGCCGGTATAAACACTAAAGGACTAGTTTTTTAGGTATTTGCAACAGTACCCATTATACAACTATTGGCAGTTCATGTCAAGAGGGGAAAACCCTATTTTGTTCCTTTTTGATGTCAGGAAAATCCCCGTGTCACCTGTCTATCTACCGCTGACCAGACATCGGCTCCTCCGCTTCCTCCTTCACCAGAAGCCCTACTCGCAAAGCGTAACGTACCAGTTCAGCTCGGCCCTTTATCTCCAGCTTCCTTTGCATACGCGCTCGGTACTCCTCCACCGTCTTGACGCTGAGCCCAAGATTGTTGGCAATCTGCTTGTTGGTGTAGCCAAAGGCCACCAGCTTGAGCACTTGTTGTTCGCGATTGCTCAGGCGAACGCGCTTGCCTGTCTTCGCCTCCGTGGACTCTTCATCCCCTCTCGCTCCCTCCAGAAGCATATGAGCATGAGCGGGATGCAAATACATTCCGCCCTCATGCACGGCCCGGATGGCAGACAGCAGTTCGGTGTCGGCAGCTCTCTTTAGAACGTAACCAGACCCGCCTCCCTTGAGCACCTGACGAAGGTAGCTCTCGTCGTCGTGCATGGTCAGGGCCAACACTTTGATCTCAGGGTTATCCTCCTTGATCTTTCGGACAGCATCCAATCCATCCGGGCCCGACATGGTGATGTCGAGAAGCACAACATCGGGGGTCAGTTCCTCGGCTTGAGTCACGGCTTGTTCCCCCGTGCTGGCTTCGCCCACAACCTCCATATCGGCCTGGGCATCCAGCAGCAGGCGGAGGCCGGCTCTGAGCACGGCGTGATCATCTGCTAGAAGCACGCGAATCTTTTCCATGGCCAATGTCCTTTCAGCGCTTGTCGTCCAGGGGGATTTCGATGAATACGGTAGTGCCTATACCTGGCGTGGACTCCAGAGTCAGCTTGCCGCCAACCAAGGAAGCACGTTCCTGCATCCCGTGAAGCCCCAATCTCGTGGGCTGTCCTGAGTTGAGGACACTCTCTACGTCGAAGCCACGGCCATCGTCTTCGACGATGGCTATCACTGAGTCCCTCCGCTGCTCCAGGAGCACACTCACTTGACTGGCCTCGGCGTATCTGGCCACATTGGTCAGAGCCTCCTGAACTATGCGGTAGAGAGTTGTCTTCACCTGAGGAGTCAAGCGCCTCTCCTCAAGTCCCACCGCCTCGAAGTCGGCATCCAGTCCGAAGCTCACAGCATAGTCTTTCAGGTAGCGCTTCAAGGCAGCCACCAGGCCCAAGTCATCGAGCACGCTAGGTCTGAGCTCCAGGGCCAGACTGTGCAGACTATCCAAAGTTTGGGCGGCCGTGGCGCGCAGTTGGCCCGCTGTGCTCCGAACCTCCTCCAAGCACGTGACTCCCTCCAAAACCTTGAGGCCCACCATGAGAGAGGTTATAGCCTGGCCCGTCTCATCGTGCAGCTCACGAGAGATTCGCTTGCGCTCATCCTCCTGAGCAGTGATGACCTTTTCCAGAAGCCGCCCTCGGAGAACCTCTTTATTGTGCAACTCCTCCGTCATGTAGTTGAAAGTAGCGGCCAGTTCTCCGATCTCATCGTTGCTTTTGATTGGCACCCTCTGATCCAAGTCGCCATCACTCAGCGACTTAATGGCCCCATTGAACCGACGCAGCCTGGCGACTACCAGGCGATCCATCGCAAGGTTCACAACTAACATCACCACCGCGACGGTTCCAATTGACCAGAGGAGGCTGTTGCGGCGGTCAGTGGCCAGATGTTGGTCAATAGTTGTCATCGAAAAGTCACTGATCAAGATGCCCAGCATCTCTTCACTGGCCTCATGGCATTCCTGACATTCATCTCGGTTGTCTATGGGATTCAGGTTGCGGAAAACTCTTTCCCCTTGATCGGTAGCGAAGATACAGGTTAGGCTCCGATCCACAGCTTTGCGCTCATGACAGGACTGGCAGGTGTTGTCACTCAGATCCAGTATCGTTCCAGTTCTTTTCTGGCCCGCGGAAATCACTACCCGACCCTTGTTGTCAAGTAAAAAAAGATCTTTGACATCTCCCCTTGCCGCGATCTCATCAACCATACTCTGGACTTCAGCGAAGTCGTTAGTCAACATGGAGTGCTGCAAGCTGCCTTCAATGATCTCCCCCAAGTTTGAAGCTGAGAGCCTTAAGCTATCCATCAGCAAATCACGGTAGCTGCTGTATCGCAGATAGGAAGCGATAACTAATATGACGAGCGCTGGTATGGTTACGCCAACTGTGATCTTGAAGCGCAGGCTCTGGTATATCTTTCTCGATTTCATGTTTACCACTTCCACCACGAGCAGGTGGCCTGATCGTGGTATCCTTGATGTAACGATTCGAGTCGCGTCTTCCTCAAGCTCAACTAATTATACTACAAACCGGTGTCCTTATCAAACTCTGGTGGTCAACAAAAATATGCGCTTGGATCAAATCACCAAGCGCATATCTTCGCTGAAGCAGTATATCAAGACCTGCCTCTCCATATCAACCCTCCTGGGGCGGCTCCTCGTCAGTTACCACCTCAGAGACTTCCTCACCAGTTTCCACCGCTTCCTCTTCGGAGACAACGATGTCCTGGGGCGGCTCCTCGTCAGTTTCCGCTTGAGGAACCTCCTCACCAGCTTCTATAGCTTCCTCATCAGTTTCCACCAGTGAGGCTTCATCGCCAATCTCCACCGATTCCTCTTCGGGGACGACAGTTTCCTCGGCCGACTCCTCTGCTTCCCCCTCAGGAACAACGGTTTCCTCCACCGTTTCTTGCACCTCCCCAGAGATCGCTTGATCGTCGGGGGCAAGTTCAGGTTCCAGCTCCTCCTCGACCTCGGCCGACTCCTCTGCTTCCCCCTCAGGGACAACGGTTTCCTCAACCGTTTCTTGCACCTCCCCAGAGATCGCTTGATCGTCGGGGGCAAGTTCAAGTTCCAGCTCCTCCTCGACCTCGGCCGGCTCCTCAGCTTCCCCTTGGGGAACAACGACTTCCTCCGCCGTTTCTTGCACCTCCCCAGGGGTTGCTTGATCATCGGGGACAAGATCAGGTTCCAGTTCGTCCCTGACCTCGGCCAACTCCGCCGCTTCCTCTTCGGGGGCAGCGATTTCCTCAAGCGTTTCTTGCACCTCCTCGGGAATCGCTTGAGCATCGGGGACGAGTTCAGGTTCCAGCTCCTCCTCGACCTCGGCCGGCTCCTCAGCTTCCCCTTCGGGAACAACGACTTCCCCAACCGCTTCTTGCACCTCCCCAGGGACTGCCTGATCATCGGGGGCAAGCTCAGGCTCCAACTCCTCCTTGACTTCGGCCACCTCCACCGCTTCCTCTTTGGGGACGACAGTTTCCTCAACCGCTTCTTGCACCTCCCCAGAGATCGCTTGATCGTCGGGGACAAGATCAGGCTCCAATTCCTCCTCGACCTCGGCCGGCTCCTCTGGGGGTGGCGCCTGGCGTAAGCTCAAACCAATGCGCCGTCGCCTGGCATTTATGCTGATGACGCGCAAGGTCAGCTCGTCGCCTTTCTTCACCACGCTAGAAGGGTGACTGGTTTTGCCCTCGGCCAACTCAGATATGTGGATCAAGCCCTCCACCCCCGGCTCCAGGCGAGCGAAAGCCCCGAAAGCGACGACGTTGGTGATTTGACTTTGCACAAGTTGTCCTACTTGATACTTCTCATCCACCAGGGTCCAGGGATCTGGTTGCAGGCGCTTGATGCTGAGGCCGATTCTCCCTCTTTCGTGATCCAGGCGCAGAATATGAACATCAACTTTATCGCCAACGCTCAGCACTTCGCGGGGATGCTTCACCCTATGCCAGGCAAGTTCGGAAATGTGCACCAGGCCATCAGCACCTCCCAGGTCAACGAAGGCACCGAAATTACACAGGCTGCTGACGGCGCCCTCCCGAACCTCACCTTCGTAGAGCTCGTCCATCAGTTGCTGCTTTTGCTGCTCACGCCACTCGCGCTGCGCCGCTCGCTCCGAGAAGATCAAGCGTCGTCGCTGGCGATGCACCTCGATGACTTTGAGAGGCAGAGTCTCTCCCACGAACTCGGACAGCTTATCCATTTTCTTCTCATGGGGCAGCCGACGAGGCATGTTGACCAGTTGTGAAGCGGGAATGAAACCCGATAGCCTACCGAAGGGAGCAATTAGCCCTCCCTTGTTGCACTTGCTTATCTCCCCTTCGTATACCTCACCGTTCTCGAGGAGTTCCTCGGCCTTCAGCCAATCCCGGTGTGCCAGGGCCATATTCACAGAAACGACCACGTTCCCGTCGTCATTCTCGGGCTTGAGGACATAGACCGGTATCTCATCGCCAACCTCTATCGCACTTATCTCTTCCTCTTTTAGTCTCTCGAGGTCGGTGTCCGGAACGATCCCGTCCCGCTTGACCCCGATATCTACGACAATCTGATGGGGCTCAATGGACAGCACCAGGGCTTGGCGGATAGTGCCGCGTTGCGGACGTTTATAGTCGTATTCTTTCTCAAAGAGCTCCCCCATGAGCGATGGATCCTGCTCTTCCTCAACTAATCTATCTATTACTAAAGATTGTTCCACGGCTCGCACTTTTCCCCCTTGAAGTTTATCGTCATGCATACCATCAGGAGTAACGGGCATCCAACGGCAGCACTTGTTTCTCTGAGGTCTGCTTCCCCGTAAAAACAAAGACCCGGCCACCTACCCCTTAAAACACATCAAGGATAGTAGCCGAGCCTTCTGGCGGATGTTTGCTGGAATGTAGTACTTATGCCACCTTTTTAGAGCAGCTCATTAACACATAAAAACCGCTCCTGACGCAGCAGCGTACAATCCGCTGCTAAACAGGCTAGTTCAGCCCTCCAGGCTTCCAGAAATGTTCCATAATCCGTGTTCAGGCGAGGCGACCATTAGACCTCCGTACGTCCTCATGAAGGGATAAGTTTTTATCACAACGCTTTCAAATTCAACCTCATTATACAGGATAGAGTAAAGATTGTCAAACTTTGACAAATGTTCCCAAATCATATATAATTTAGTTAGCCAAAATCACAAGTGTCATCCCCCTTTCCAAGCCAAGGGTTATACTTCCTGTACCATCTAGACAAGTAACAATCTGAGGCCCCCTCGAAGCATCCTCCTAAAACTTCTGACAAGGTTTAGCGTAAGCAAAAACGGCGCGTGGTAAAATGATGTGAGACCTGCGCAAACCCTCACGTTGTTTTATGAACCTTCGAGATTTGGGGTAACAAGAACTCGTCTCCGAGCCTTAGAGGCGTTTTGGCGAGGTAGGATAGCCGAGTTCTTGATTAGAGCGGCTCGGCTGAGCTCGCCGAAGTCTCGGCGAAGAGCCAACTGATTAGAGCCTGATGGGTGATATACCGGAGAGAGATAATGGCTCAGATGTCTTCGGAACGAGAGAGGCTAGAGCAAGCGTTAGAAGAGACTTTAGCCAAAATCGAGCAACTGACTAAAAAGCTAGAGGACAAAGCTGATTATGGTCTGGGCAAAGGAGGCCCCACTATTTACGAGTGGGAGTTTAGTCTCGCCCTGCGACAAAGCTTAGAGGCAAAAGCGAAGTCCATCAGGGCCGCATTACGCAAGACGCTAGAGGGAAACTATGGCGTGTGCGAAGCGTGTGACCAGGAGATAGATGTCGAACGCCTGGCAGTGCTCCCTCACACCACTCTCTGTATCAAATGTGCCCAAGCCAAGAGGTGATTCTTTCGCATTCGATAGAGTACGTCTTGAGGAGTGAATACTATGTTTAAGATCGGCGATAACGTGGTTCATCCCTACCATGGAGCCGGCAGGATAGTAGACATCAAAGAGAAGAGTTTCTTGAAGGAGAACGGGCGTTATTATATAATTGCTCTGCTTGCTTGCGACAGTATAGTGATGGTGCCTACTAATAACATCCAGAAGATAGGCTTGCGGCAAGTATCAGGGACACGCGCCATCTCACGGGCTATGACTACGTTGACTTCCACTCCCGATACGTTATCTAGCGACCATAGGGAGCGACAAGCACGCGCCCAGGAGAAGTTGAATACAGGAGATCTTATCAAGGTGACAGAGGTAGTGCGCAATTTGGCCTGGCGCAATCAGCAGTCGGGGCTGACCATGGCCGATAACAAGCTCTATCAGCGAGCTCAAACTTTCATGGCCAGCGAGTTGGCGCTAGCCAGGGAGATAGAGCTACAAGAAGCCATGGAGCAGTTGCAGACTGCCTTAAATGGTAAACTAGCAGCCCTCGCTCTAGAGATCAACTCTGATTGACAAAAGGTTCCTTGATACGAGAGCGGAGAAGAGGCGGCCCCTCGCAACTTTTGCGAGGGGCCGCCCTTTTTGTTTGGTCGAACTCTCACTGTGAAGGCTTGAGGCTTTAAACGCGACCGAGGTACTCGCCCGTGCGGGTGTCCACGCGGATGATGCCGCCTTCCTCAACGAAGAGAGGCGTAGTGACCTTGAGGCCCGTCTCCAGGGTGACCTGTTTAGTAGCACCGGTGGCCGTGTCGCCGGCGAAGCCCGGCGGAGCCTCGACTACCTTGAGTTCAACGGTGATGGGCAGTACGATATCTATCGGTTCGCCATCATAGGTGGAGATTTGCAGGGTCATGTTCTCGGTCAGGTAGTCCACGGCATCACCCAGGGCCTCGGCTGAGAGGACCGGCTGTTCGTAGGTCTCAGTGTCCATGAAATAGTAAAGAGTACCATCGTTGTAGAGGTACTGCACCTCCCGCAGCTCCAGGCGGACATCACTGATGCGGTCATTGGGCGGGAAAGTGTGGTCGGTTATCGTTCCCGTGCGCAGGTTACGCATCTTGACCCGCACATTCGCGCTGCCCCGTCCGATGAAGGAGTGTTGATACTCCACCACCCGATAGAGTTCATCCTCCCACTCGAAAGTTGTCCCTTTGCGTAAATCGTTAGCTGAGATCATGTTTTGTCTCCCTCCTCCCGCCTATGTGAAATATTTCTCAGGTACATGCCGCAACACAATTGCTTCCAGCATGTCCAAATGTTGCAAGTTGATGAAGTAATGGCACTGCTCCACCAAACGTTCTAAATCGCGTTTTCTTGCTAACCAACCTCCGCCGTCCGCGAAGTTCACAAAGGCCCTGTTCTCCCCGTAACGGCTGTTTTGATGACGAATCTGGTCATAGACGGAGCGCATATCCTTTGCTTTCGTTGTCTGGCCGCTGCTCGTCGTTTCCTGAAAAGAGCTCATGATAATTACCCAGGGATCCTCGGTGCTGGGCACAGCAAAATCCAGGTCCGTTTCAAAAAGCCTGGAGCGCCCTTTGCCATGGCTCACACCATGCTTGGCTTTGACTTCCTCTAGTTTCCCTCGTATCTTATCTTCCACTCTGTGTCCCTTCCGTCCCCCATAGGTACCGGCCAGAGACTGCTTATAGCGTATACGCCTGGCAGCTTGCAAACTGTCCTTGATTTCGCGGTAGTTGAGCATATCCAGATAGTAGCGGGGAATATACTGCCTCAGCTCCTCATCGCTTTTGCCATCAACCAGCAATCCCGCTACCATGCGCGCAAAATCTGGTTCCTGGGTGACTTTGCTTTTAATCTTGCCTATACCCCACTCACTGGTGAAATCACCTGGAATGCGCCCCAACTTTCGCAGCAACGAGATTATACGCTTGAACTTCTCTTGGGACAGCCCTATGTCGTTCAAGATAACATTCAAGGCATCGCCCCTCTGACGGAGGAAATCAGTCATGTCGGCAACGATATCTGCCGTTTCCGATACGTCATGAGTCTCCGCTATTTCCAGCAAAGCCTCTAACCTGGCCTCGATCTCCCGTTCGAGTTCCTCATCCACGAAAAACACGACCGAACTATCCCAAGCTTCCTGAAACGAGATTTTGCGAGCCTCGATCATGATTGTACCTCCAGCCTGGCTGCTTTCAACGCTTTGCCCCACGTTGGAAATATGTCAAAGAATATCTCTAAGTCATACTTGCTCATTTTTTGCACATCTTCTGGCGTTGGCAAACGGCCCAATTCCACCGCTAAATCGCGTAACTCCAGTTGCAACTCTTTCTTGGTGTACTTTCGCTGTGGCTTGTGTATACTCTCGCGTTCCACGTGGCCTTTACGTTTTACTTCGGCGATTTTCTCCCTCATTATCCGCACGTATTTCTCATCAATATCAATCGCCACGTAGCGCCGCCCCAACTTGACCGCAGCAACCGGGGTCGTGCCTGCGCCACAGAGTGCATCTAGCACAATATCGCCCTCGTTCGTGGAAAGACGGATGATGCGTTCCATCAAAGCGTCGGGCAACTGGCAGGGATGGCTATCCCGATCACGCCGATGTTTGATGCGGTGAATGTCCCCCCAGATATCAGTGAGCGGCATTTTGTCATCAACCCCTGCCGCTTTGCGCTTGCGGATACACGAGGAGCGCAAGCAGTAGTAACGGGCATCCAGTTGCCCCACCTGGTCATAATTGAAAGTAAAGTCCGTCGGATGCTTGGTGTAGAACAACAAGCCGTAGTGAGCAGGCATCAGCTTGCCCCGTGGTTCGGACATCGCATCCCACACGATCCAGTTTTGAAAATAGAGGTATTGATTGAGAAATGCAGCGTGGTACATCGTCCATCGCGGCAGATTCAGGACGTACAATGAGCCTGTGGGTTTCAGCATCCGCGTGTACTCCCGCAGCCAAGCGTTGCACCATTTGACGTATTCTTCGTTCGCTCGCTCGTCATCATAGACGTGATATGCCTTGTCGAGATTATACGGCGGGTCGGCGAAAACGAGGTCTATGGAATTGTCGGGATACTGTTTGAGTATTTCCACTGCGTCGCCGTGATGAACGACGTCAAACATCTTATCCCCCACCTCATTGGCGACAGCGCTGTATCTTACGTCCGGTTCCAGGAACCCAGGCAACCGGTACTGTACAGTCGGCTCTAGTAGAGCCCTATCGATACCGATGCCTTCTCTGGGACCAACGATGCCCTTGACCTCGCCAGCAGGCACCTGGATGCCGGTTTGCTGAAACAGGTTGGCTTTCTTTGCTTTGGGGGGCTCAAAATCCAACATCCGCAGGATGGTGTCGAGAACAGGGGGGGAGATTTGGGTGTAGTTGTTTGCCAGCGGCAGGTCTTTCCACACATCGGAGATAACGTAGCCATCAGGATGCATCAAATGTGCCTTGCCGCCCCAATCTTTGAGTGTCCTATTGCAGAAAGCACAATGTTGGTGAGGAAAGCGCGTTCGTTTCACATTGAAACGCTCGTTGCCTTTGGTGAACAGGAGTACGGCCGCATGCACTGACGGCAAGCCATGGTCTCTGTGCTGTGCTGTGGACTCAATCGCAACCCAGTATTTGAAGTTTAGACGCTGATCGAGATAAACGCCCAACTCCGGCAAGTTGTCAGGGCGCCCCTGCACGAAAAGCAATCCCCCGTTCTTCAGCACCCGCACACATTCGTCTAAACACGCTTTAAGACTATCGGTGCTGGCAGGATTGAGGGCGGCGGTGATGACCACGATGAAGTTGCAAGAATTATTACCTGCATCCTTCAGCATCCGGCCGAAGTTTTCTCTATCTGGATATACAATGTGCATATCTTACCCCCGCGCCCCTTTCTCATCAATCCAACTAGCGGCCGCGGTGGGCAGTCCAGCGAGGGGGCCGCGCTGCACGGTGCAGGCGGGCAAGGAGTTGAGAAAGGCCCGGCCGTAGGATTTGGTTTGGATGCGCTTGTCCAGGATCACTACTACGCCTCGGTCGGTCTTGCTCCTGATGAGCCGGCCGAAGCCCTGACGAAGGCGCAGGATGGCCTGCGGCAGGGCGTATTGCCCAAAGGGCTCATCGAAGGTCTCGCTGCGGGTGGCGAAGACGGGGTCGCTGGGCACGGGAAAGGGCATCCTGGCGATGACCAAACAACTCAGGGCCTCGCCCACCACGTCAATGCCCTCCCAGAAGCTGCGAGTTCCCAAGAGCACAGACCGAGGAGTGGTGCGGAAGTTCTCCAAAAGCTGCTTGCGGGAGCCGCCACCGCCCTGGGCGTAGACCACGATCTCTTCCTCGGCCAGGGGGCGGGCGATGGCTTTGGAGGTGTTGCGCAGTTGGCTGTAAGAGGTGAAGAGCACCAGGGTCCGCCCGCGAGTGGCGCGGCAGAGATCAACGAGAGTCTGCTCCACGGTTCTCTGGTAGTAGGGCTGGTAAGGCTCAGGGATGTCGGTGGGCAGGTAGAGAAGGGTGGAGCTGGCGTAGTCGAAGGGGGAGCCGACAGCAGCTTCCTCCGCCTCCCACGCGCTCAGCCGCTCGCGGATGAAATCGAACTCGCCCTCGGTGCGCAGGGTGGCCGAAGTGAGAATTACGCACTCCTTGGGCATGAAGAGGTGTTTTTGTACTAACGGCCCCACATGGAGGGGGGCAGCGTGCAGCGAGATCTCCCCATCCCGCGCACTGACCTCGGCCCAATAGATGCCGCCAGATGATGGCTGGACGATGAGGGCATTCATCTGTTCATACAGCTCCCGGATGCGACTGATGTAGCTGAGCAGCTCCTGCAACAGGTCTTCTCGATCTGGGATACTTTCGGCCAGGAACCCTGGCCCATCATCCAACCCGCTGGACAGGCGCTCCAGTCCCTCGCCGATGCTGAATAGGTGGCGGGAAACATTGTCCCAGGCGATCTCCACGTTGGACCAGGCAGGCTGCACACGGATGCCCCCCGTCAGGCGGATCCTTTGGTTATACTTCCCCCCGTCTTGGCCGTGCTCCTCCAAGAAAGACTCCAGTCGGTTGAAGAACTGGTAAAGTAGCCGACGGGTGGCCTCCACCTCTCCGTGCAGGCTGTTGATGTGGCGCTCCACCTTCTCCTTGACGTCTTTCGGCACCTTACCACGGTAGCGGGCCAGGAGTTCAGCCAGGAACCCAACCGTCCGCTTCTTACCCACGTTTTGACTCAGCCCATTCAGCAGCCGCTCCATCTGCTTCCGACGGACGACGAAGCTCAGTTGGCGAGTGGTGCTATCCTCCAGGTGGTGAGCCTCGTCCACGATGAGGTAGCTGTACTTGGGCAGGACGCGATTCTCGACGGCTACGTCGGACAGGAGCAAGGCGTGGTTGATCACGATGAGGTGGGCCCGCTCCGCCTCTCGGCGGGCTCCGTAGAAGAAGCACCTATCTTTCTTGCGGTAGCTACATTGATCGGACAGACAGGTCTCGGCGTCGGCGCAGACGCGGCTCCAGATGGCTTGCTCCTTATAATTGGGCATGAAGAGCTCGGCCCGGTCGCCGGTCACAGTGCTGGGCAGCCAGACTAGAATCTTGGCCAGCAGCCGCATCTCCTCAAGCGAGGAAGGCCCGCTGTGGCGAAAAGCTGCCAGCCGACGCAGGCAGATGTAATTGCTGCGCCCCTTGAGAAGAGCGGCCTTGAACTCAAAGGGCAGGATGCGCTGCAGGTCGGGGATGTCCTTCCCATAGAGCTGATCCTGCAAATTGATGGTGTTGGTGGAGATGACCACCCGCTCCCCATTCTGGGCGGCGAAGTGGATAGCCGGAAGGAGATAGGCTAGAGACTTTCCCGTGCCCGTTCCCGCTTCCACCAGCAGATGTTGGCTCTCGTTGAAGGCCCTGGCCACAGTCCTCAGCATCTCCACCTGTTGGGGGCGGTGCTCGTAGCCGGAGAAATCCTGGGCGAAGACTCCACCCTCCTCCAGCATGGCTGCCAGACCATCCTCGTCCACGGGCTTTCGCTCAGAAGATGGCTTCAGGGGGCGCTTGTCTTCCCTGGTGAGAAGACTCAACGAGCCTTCGCCATCCAGAACCCCTTTAGCCAGCAACTGTTGGCCGATGCTGCCCCCGAAAGCCGAGCGGGCCTTGGCGCGCTCCAGGTCGCTGAAGACCTGGCGAAGGGGCCAGTTTATCCGCGTCGCCAGGCGGTTGATCTCCTGGATGACGCTCAAGTCTAGCTTTGATGCCTGCTCTATCAAAGCCAGGAAAAGCTCCTTGGTGGCCATCGCGTCTTCCAGGGCGCGGTGTCGAGTAGAGAAGCGGATGTCCAGAGCTTCGGCCAACTTCCCCAGGCTGTAACGAGCGGCGTGGGGCAGGAGGATGCTGGCCAACTCGAAGGTGTCAATGGTGCGATTGCTTAGAAAAATGCCCTGGCTTTTGAGGAAGCCCAGGTCAAAGGACACGCTGTGGCCAACGATGGGGTATTCCTTGATGAAGCTCAACAGGGTTCCGGTGACTGAGGGGAGAGAGGGAGCAGCGTCCACGTCTTCTTGGGTGATGCCCGTCAACTGTTGGATCCGGTAGGGGATGGGTCGCTGGGGGTTGACCAGGCTGGACCACGTGTCCAGTACCTGCTCATCGCGAAACTTCACTACCCCAATCTCGGTGATAGCATCGCGTTCAGGGTTCAGCCCTGTAGTTTCCAAATCCAGAGAGACGTAGATGCGGCTCATAGCGGTGTTACCCGTTGACTCGTTACTCGTTGACTTGTTACCCAAATTATACTACAGAACAGGCTCAGTGGAAAGAGCACTATTGCCCGTTCCGAACCGCTGCCGCTGCCGTGCCGCCTCGAAGAGGATGACGCTGGCGGCCATGGCGGCGTTCAGAGATTCCGCGTCGCTGTGCATGGGGATGGCAATCGTGGCTGCAGCTAACCCCGCTGCCTCCGGGCTGGCCCCGTGGGCCTCGCCGCCGATGATCAGAGCCGTGGGCTGCGTCCAATCCACTTCGTAGTAGGCCCGCTCGGCCCGCACATCGGCCAATAGAACCCGAACACCAGCCAGGGCCTCGGCAATCTCCGGCCAACTCAGGGCCACGATGGGCAGCCAAAAGTGGGCGCCCATGGCTCCTCGTACCACCTTGGGATTGTAAGGGTCCACCGTCTTCGGGGCCAGGATAACCTGCTCCACGCCCGCAGCGTTGGACGAGCGAAGGATACTGCCCAGGTTACCTGGATCGCGCAGCCGGTCCACGACCAGAGCCAGTGAGAGGCTGTGCCCTTCGGCTGCGCTCAGGACAGGCGGCGGATCCAGTTCGACGAAGGGCACGACAGCCAATACGCCTTGGGGAGAGACGGTATCGGCCAGGACTTTCATCACCTTCTCGCTCACAGCAAAAGCGGGAGCCTCCACTTTCTGCAGCTCTACCAACAGCTCCCGGCCGCCTGGGGTGGAATCTACTCCCTCGCTATAAAAGAGAAGAGCGGGCACGATTCCCGCTCTAAACGCCTCCTCCATCAAACGGACGCCCTCGATGACGAAGTGCCTCTCACGATAACGCACCCGCCGCCTGTAGAGGGAGCGGACGTATTTGACCTTCTCGTTGGCAACGCTGATGATCATGACGATCCAGGTGTGCTATCCCGCCCCTTTGGCTACCTCGACCAAATGTGCGAAAGCGCCGGCGTCCTCGACAGCCATCTGAGCCAGCACCTTGCGGTCGAGTTCCACTCCCGCCTGCTTGAGACCGTACATGAAGCGGCTGTACGATAACCCGCTTTGACGGGCTGCGGCATTGATGCGAGTGATCCAGAGCCTTCTCATGGCGCGCCGGCGATTACGGCGATCCCGATAAGCGTAGGACAGCGATTTCAGCATGGCCTCGTTGGCTCGACGGAACAGGGTGTGCTTGGTTCCCCACTGGCCCTTAGTGAGTTTGAGCACTTTCTTATGACGCCTACGGGCTCTCGGCCCTCCCTTAACTCTTGGCAAGTTTCAAATCCCTCCCCTAGCGGTTTTTCTTGAGATATGGCGCCAGCTTCTGAACGCGCTTGATCTCTCCCTTCGTGGTGACCTCGTGCATCTCATTGAGCATGCGCTTGACGCGCTTCGACTTCTTGCGACGCAAGTGGCTCTTGCCCACCTTAGTGCGCATAAGCTTGCCACGTTTGCTGTACTTAAACCTCTTAGCTGTCGCCTTGTGAGTTTTGATCTTAGGCATGAACTACCTCCTGCTACTTACTAGGACTCAGTATCATGAGCAAGCTGCGGCCTTCCATACGAGGCGATTGCTCAATAGTAGAAACGTCCTCCAATTCCTGGGCGATTCTCTTCAGCATCTCCCGCCCGATCTCGGGATAGGTGATTTCGCGCCCGCGAAAGCGGACCCGTACCTTGACCTTGAGGCCATCGTTGAGGAACCGGCGGGCATCCCTGACTTTGAAGGCCACATCGTGCTGACCGGTCTTGGGACGCAGGCGAATTTCCTTGACCTCCGTCTTCGAAGCCTTCCTGGACTTCTTCTCCTTCTTAGCCTGCTCGTACAAGAATTTGCCGTAGTCCATCAGCCGGCAAACGGGTGGGTTGGCGTTGGGAGCTACCTCGACCAGGTCCAGGTCACGAGCCTGAGCGGACTCCAGAGCATCTCGGAGGGGCACAATCCCCACCTGCTGACCTTTCTCGTCAATCAGCCGAACCTCTTTGGCTCTGATGGCCTCGTTAATGCGATTCCTCTTTGTGCTGATACTCCGGCCTCGCGGATTCCTCTTAGCGCTGATACTCTCACCTCGCGAATTAGTCTAATGGTCTGTTGACCCGATAGTCTGGTGGTCAATTGGTCCAAGGGCAGACACGGCCTATGGACTAATCGCCCCACTGACCATGAATATAACACATTTAGGCATAGAAGTCAAATCAACCTTATATGCCGCGTTCAGTGTTGGGCAAGGTCTCCTGACCGTACAGGACAGTGCCTTCAGCGAGCAGAATAGTCGAGCTCAGAATGCTAATCGAGCAACGAGCTAAATGTCGCGCTTCTCAGCGATGGCCTCTTGAGCCGTTTTGATGAATTCGGCCACCGGACGCGGCCCCAGGTTCTCCTCGGTGCGCAAGCGCAGGGACACCGTCCCCTCCGCTGCTTCCCGATCTCCCACCACCAGCATATAAGGTATCTTCTCCAGTTGGGCCTGGCGGATCTTGGCCCTCATGCGCTCGTTGGAATCGTCCACCTCCACACGCAAGCCCGCCTCCTTCAACTGGTCCCGAACCTGATAGGCGTAGTCGTTGTGGCGGTCGGCGATGGGGATGAGTTGAGCTTGTACTGGAGCCAGCCACACCGGGAAGGCCCCTGCGTAGTGCTCGACGAGGATGCCGAAGAAGCGCTCCATAGAACCGAGAAGCGTCCGGTGAACCATGTAGGGGCGATGCTCTTGCCCATCCGAGCCCACGTAGGTCATGTCGAAGCGCTCTGGCAGGTTGAAGTCGAACTGGATGGTCGTGCACTGCCACAGACGGCCCAGGGCATCTTTGATGTGGACGTCAATCTTGGGGCCGTAGAAGACCGCTTCACCTTCCATCCGCGTGTAAGAGAGCCCCTTCCGCTCCAGGGCCTTGACCAGCGACCCTTCCGCCACTTCCCACGTGGCATCGTCACCGATGTACTTCTCCTTGCGCTCTGGATCGCGCACTGAGAGAGCGATTTCGTACTCCTTAAAGCCGAAAGCCCCCAGGATATGTGCGGTGAGGTCCAGGCAGCCCAGGACCTCGTCCTCGATCTGGTCCGGCGTGCAGATGATGTGAGCATCGTCCTGGGTGAAGCCTCGAACCCGCATCAGCCCATGCAAGACCCCGCTTCGCTCGTAGCGGTAGACTGTGCCCAACTCTGCCCAACGAAGGGGCAGTTCGCGGTAACTGCGCATCCTGGTCTTGTAGATCATGATGTGGAAGGGGCAGTTCATGGGTTTGATGAAGTACTCCTGGCCCTCGATATCCATGGGCGCGTACATATCATCTTTGTAGAAATCCAGGTGCCCACTCGTCTGCCACAGCGATGCCTTGCCGATGTGAGGCGAATACACGATCTCGTACCCGGCCTTGTAATGCTCCTGTCGCCAGAAGTCCTCAATGATAGTGCGAATGCGCCCCGCTTTGGGATGCCAGAGGATCAAGCCCGGGCCACTCGCCTCGTGGATGCTGAAGAGGTCCAGCTCCCGGCCCAACCTGCGGTGATCGCGCTTCTCAATCTCCTCCAGCTTCTGAAGGTAGGCCTCCAGCTCTTCTTGCGTGGCCCACACAGTGCCGTAGATGCGCTGCAGCATGGGTCGATGCTCGTCGCCCCGCCAGTAAGCGCCGGCGATGCTGAGGAGCTTGAAAGCCTGCGGGTCGATCTGGCCCGTGTTTTCCACATGTGGCCCCCTGCACAGATCGGTGAAGCCATCGTGGGAGTATGTGGAGATGACTTCTCCTTCCTCCATGTCTCTGATGAGCTCCAGCTTGTAGGGCTGGCCGGCCAAAATCTCCTCTGCTTCCCCTTGGGATACCTCGCGGCGCACAAATCGCTTGTGGGCCTTGATGCTCTTCCTCATGCGAGACTCGATCTCTCCCAATTCATCGGGCGTCAAGGAACGGGGCAAGTCGAAGTCGTAGTAGAAGCCGTCCTCGATGGGCGGCCCGATGCCCAGCTTGGCCTCAGGAAACATCGCAAGCACCGCCTCGGCCATGACGTGGGATGTAGAGTGGCGTAGCATATCCAAATCCTTCTGTTCAGACATAGTAAATCCTCCTTTTTGACTTATCCTGCAACACAAAAAACCCCTCACCCTTGGGGCGAGAGGTTTTACTCACGCGGTTCCACCCAACTTCAACAGCGAATTTGGAAACAAACGAATTGTTTCTTAAGTTCGCTGTCCTCTTCCGGCTGCTAACGGACGCCTCCGCAGCCCCATACTCGACTGATCCAGCCTTTCCGGAGCCCTGCTCGCAGGTGGTCTTCCTTGAGTTCGCTGCTGGAGAGGCTTGCAGTCAACGACCCCTCCTCCCTGAAGCGCTACCCTCAAGTACTCGTCCTGGTCATCGCTTTTAGTATGAAAAGTGGGCGGTACTGGACTCGAACCAGCGACCTCCACGATGTCAACGTGGCACTCTAGCCAACTGAGCTAACCGCCCATTGGTTAGATTATACCACAGAAGCCCCAAAATGCAAAATTAATGCTGCGCCCATTTGGAATGAAAGGTGATCTGTGGTACAATAGGTGAAGCGAGTTGTTTAAGGGGAGAGCAATGTGGCAGGTGATAGGTCATAAGTGGGCGGTGGATCTGTTGAAACGGGCCCTGGCGAGCGGGCGGGTGGCCCACGCTTACCTTCTGACAGGCCCGCCTCAGATAGGCAAGAGGTCTCTGGCTCTTAACTTCGCCCAGGCTCTGAACTGCCTCGACGAGGAGAAGCCCTGCGGCCAATGCCTGGCCTGCAGCAAGATCGCCCACGGCAACCACCCCGATGTCCAGATCATCGACGGGGAAGGGGGAACCCTCAAGATAGACCAGATGCGGACATTGCGGCACAAAGCAGTTCTCTCTCCTCTGGAGGGACGCTGGAAGGTCTACATCATCCGGCAGATGGAGCAAGCCACTGCCGAAGCCGCCAACTGCCTGCTCAAAACACTGGAGGAGCCCCCATCTAACGTAATCTTGATGCTTACCGCCAGCGAGGCCGAAGTGCTGCTAACGACCATCGTCTCCCGTTGCCAGGTGCTCAACCTGCGGCCCCTGGCCACCGAAACGGTGCAAAGTTCCCTCCAGGAGCGCTGGGGAGTGGAGGTCGAACGAGCTCAGCTTTTGGCCCGGCTCTCCGGCGGCCGGCTGGGCTGGGCAGTGACGGCTAGTCAAAACGATGCCATCCTGGATCAACGGGAGAGGCATCTCGATGAAATGGTGGAACTGCTGAGCCAAGGACGGGTGGAACGCCTGGAATATGCCCAACAGATTAGCCGCAATCCTGAAGCTATGCCAGAGTTGCTCCACCTGTGGATCAGTTGGTGGCGAGACTTGCTCCTGGCAACAAGTGGGAGCTCGGTGGGAATCACCAACGTTGATCGTGAGGACACTTTGAGAATCCAGGCACAGCGATACAGCTTGGGTCAGGTGCGGAATTTTATAGAGGCCCTGCGAGCTACCGTCTGGCGGCTGGAGCGCAACGCCAACACTCGCCTGACTTTGGAAGTGCTGATGCTGAGCCTACCTGCGAGATAGGGGAATCAAATGCCAAAGATAGTGGGAATTCGTTTCAAACCAGTGAGCAAAATCTACTATTTCGACCCTACTGGCTTCGAGGATCTGGAAGCTGGCGATTACGTTATCGTGGAGACGGCGCGAGGCCGGGAGGCGGGGGTGGTAGCCATAGCGCCCAAAGAAGTGCCGAAGAACGAGGTAGTCGGTAAATTGAAGGGCATCGTTCGCCGGGCCGAACCCTGGGACCTGGTGCAGATGGAGCATTATCGCTGCCTTGAGTGTAAGGCCCTGAAGATGAGCCGGGAAAAGGTAGCGGAGTACGGTCTGCCCATGAAGATGATCAAGGCTGAATATAACTTTGACGGCAGCCACCTGGCTTTCTACTTCGCGGCCAAGAAACGAGTAGACTTCCGAGATCTGGTACGAGATCTGGCCAAGACCTTAGAGACGAAGATCGAGTTGAGGCAGGTCGGGGTGCGCGATGAGGCCAAGTTGATAGGCGGCCTGGGCCGTTGCGGGCGTTCCCTGTGTTGTATTTCCTTCCTCAGCGAATTCAACCCCGTCTCCATTAAAATGGCAAAACAGCAGAATCTGCCTCTCAGCCCGATGGAGATATCGGGGCTGTGTGGGCGTTTGTTCTGCTGTCTGACCTACGAAAACGAGTATTACTCTGAAACCAAAAAGAAACTGCCTCGGGTTGGGAAAAAGGTGAACACCCCCTACGGCCGAGGCAAAGTGATTGGTATCAACGTTCTCAAAGAAACGGTCAACGTGAAACTAGAGAGCGAAGCGACCGTCGAGCTCCCGGCTGAAGATGTAAAAGATAGAGACGAAGCTGCCAGAGGGAAACAGCACCACGACCGAAGCTAGGTCCTCATCTTTTTTGCCAGCGCCCGCAGACGTTCCGCCGACTCCATAGGTACCCATACGCCTCCCATTTCAACAGTGTCCAGCACGTCCGGGCCGTGGAAATCGCTCCCCCCCGTGGGTATCAGATCGAACTTGCGGGCCAGAGCAGCTAACTCCCGTATATCCTCAGGCGAATAGCCATTGTAGTACACCTCCAGGCCCACCAGCCCGGCTTCTACCAAAGAAGGCAAGAAGTGCATTACTTTGAGAGGGTGGGCCAACACTGGCAATCCCCGCGCCTCTTCGATCAGAGACACAGCGTCTGAAGGACCGAGCTTGTAGCGCTCCACGTAGGCGGGGCCATTGCGCCCGATGTAAAGGTCAAAAGCCTCGCCGGTGGAAGCCACGTATCCCATCTTGAGCATGGACTGGGCGATGTGAGGCCGCCCAACGGAGCCATCGCCCGCCAACTCAGCCACCATCTCCCACGGCAACGGGAATCCTCGGGCCGCCAGCCTGGCAAGCATCCCTTTAGCTCGTCGGAGACGGGCATCACGCATGGCTCGCAGCTTCCCCTGCAGGGCCGGGTGGTGATGATCGAAGTAGTACCCGAGCAGGTGAACCTCCTCGTGGGGAACGTCACAGCTAATCTCCACCCCAGGAATGACTTCAAGCCCCGTGCCTCTGGCCGCCTCCCAAGCCTCGTCAATACCCGCCGTCGTGTCATGGTCGGTGATGGCAATGGCCAACAGATTACGCTCCAGCGCCATGGCCACCAGTTCCGAGGGCGAAAACTGGCCATCGGAGGCAGTGGTGTGTAAGTGCAGATCAACCCGGCTGATCATCGTGGCTCCACGATCAGCTTCATCGCCGTGCGCTCCTGGCCCTCGATTTCCACATCAGTGAAAACGGGAATACAGATCACGTCTATCCCATCGAGAGCAAGATACCTCCTGGCTATGGCCACCGCTTTGACAGCCTGGTTCACCGCTCCCGCTCCGATCGCCTGAGCCTCAGCTCGTCCGCTTTCTCGAACCACCCCAGCAATGGCTCCCGCCACTGCCGTAGACCTCGATCTCGCCGATACCTTTAGGATTCCCATGCTTACCTCCCATCATAGCCATAACGAGCGACCCTTGCCTCCCCTCAGGATATTTTACACGATTATCGCAATGTAAGCAAGCTTCCCACTCCCAAGAGGTGCATGTCAGTTTGGGGGGCACCCTTTGTCGGCAGGCTCACCGGAGCATCCTGAGCCTGTCGAAGGGTGCGGCTTTGCAAGACCCGCATTCTTCGACAGGCTCAGGATGCTAGTCTGTATCTCCTCAAGAGTCAATTCGCCCCAGAAGTGACATACACCTACTCCCAAGCACTTGGACATAAATATCCTTAAAACATTGTAGACTTTAAGATTACTGGCTTAAAATCCATTGCCAAAAAAAGAGGTTTCTGGTAAAATACTTGCGCTTGTGATTTGTCCCCATTCTTAAAAACTATTGTGTAAACCTGGCTTCCATCTAACACCCCGTGCTCTAAGTTGCACCATAAGCACCGCTCAAGCTCTGCGATACCTCTGTGAAAACTCCAGACGTTCGAGCAAGGATGCTCTAAACATCGTTAGGCATCTGCCCCATTACTGGCGAGACATTATTTTCGAGATAATCCCAGGCCGAATCCAGCCACGGGTGGCTTAGTCAACCAATCATAATGAGTGAAAGGACAGCGCAAGACGGCATGAATGCCGATCAGATCTGGCGAGCAGCGTTAGGTGAATTACAACTGCAAATGACCAGGCCCACCTTCGATACCTGGCTCAAGAACACCAGAGCCATCTCCTATGAGGATGGTACTCTAATTATCGGGGTGCACAATGCCTATGCCAAAGACTGGCTCGAGAACCGCCTGATGTCCATCATCAAGCGCACCCTGGCGGGCATTGTGGATCGCACTGTAGAGGCAAGATTCGTCCTCGACGTCAAGACCCTTAACGAGGATGACCCACCACCCTTGCTGCAATCATCAGTTCCCCAACCCGTAGTAGCCATCGCCAATAATCCCTCGTCAATGATGCTCAATTCAAGATATACCTTCTCTACCTTTGTCATCGGCTCCAGCAACCGCCTGGCTCACGCCGCTGCTATGGCAGTGGCCGAGAATCCAGCCGAGGCCTACAATCCCCTCTTCCTCTACGGGGGCGCAGGATTGGGCAAGACCCACCTCATGCACGCCCTGGGCCACACCTGTCAAGACAAAGGCTACCGCGTGCTCTACGCCACCTCCGAAAAGTTCACCAACGAACTCATCAGCTCCATCCGCACCCGCAGCACCCAAGATTTCAGGAACAAGTACCGCACCATAGATGTGCTGCTACTGGATGACATTCACTTCATCGCTGGCAAGGAGAGCACCCAGGAGGAGTTCTTCCATACTTTCAACGCTCTCCATGCTGCCAACAAGCAAGTCGTCATCTCCAGCGATCGTCCTCCCAAAGCTATCGTCACCCTGGAGGATCGCTTATGCTCTCGTTTCGAAGGGGGGCTCATAGCCGACATCCAACCACCAGGCCTGGAAACTCGCATTGCCATATTGCAATTCAAACGGGAATCCCTGCCCATACCTGTGCCTGATCAGGTCATCGAACATATTGCCCACAAGTTCATGAGCAACGTTCGAGAGCTAGAGGGGGCCTTGAACCGAGTCGTGGCCGAGGCTATGTCAGAAAGACAGCCCCTGACGATTGAGTCGGCCACCGTCGCTTTACAGGGCATGCTCATCAATCGAAGGGAATGTACACCAGAGGCCGTGATTGAAGCGGTGGCCGATTTCTACTCCCTGAGCCCTGAGGATCTCAAGGGGCGAAGCCGTACTCAGAAAGTGGTTAAACCTCGTCAGATCGCCATGTATCTGGCACGACAGGAAACAGAGGTTTCGCTACCCAAGATAGGAAAGGCATTGGGAGGACGCGATCATACCACTGTACTATATAGCATCAGAAAGATCGGTGACCTGACAGAGAGGGATGAGATGCTGCGCCGCGAGGTATTAGCCATCAAGAAGATGCTCTACAACAACGGCACAAAATAGCACCTCGCTTTACTGCATGACAAAACGAGGGAGATGGGCCAGCTATACATACCCATCTCCCTTGTTTTTCCCCGATCCATTTGTTGATAGAACCTGTTGATAATAGCCCCTTATCTGTGGATAACATAGCGAGTCTGGGGATAACTTTAACAAGTCTATCTGCCTCTTCTTACCCAAGATATTGGACTGTGCTAAAGAACTCACCCTATATCTTGTATAAGCGTCTTGATTTCAGTATAATTCTTGCGAATTTAGCCCGTTTGCCCCCTCTCTTTCATCCCCAACTTTATCCACACCCCTGTTTGCTAAAAACTAACCCCTACTGCCCATAGATTGTATCCTCTTGCCACCCTGCCCCAACCACTAGTTCCACTCCCCCCAAACCCCTACACTTTCCACTTCCCCACAAGCTCTACTACTACTACTACTACTTATAAGTAAACTGAAGTTAATAACTCCTTTTTACAATTGGTAAACTAACCATGAACTTAGTTCCCATATCTCTTACGCTCTCTACACTAATTGAGACCTCATGAGCCTCGACGATCTGCCTGGCAATAGTTAATCCAAGCCCTGCTCCTCTGTCTTGGCCCGTTCTCGATTTGTCCACTTGATAAAAGCGTTCGAAAACGTGCGACAATTCTTCTGGGGGAATGCCGATTCCTGTGTCTGTTACGCTGATTTCTACTGTAGAGGCCAGGTCCACTTTTTTTCGTATCTTCTTTACTTCTTGGGCCTTGACCATCACCTTACCGGCTGGGGATGTGTATTTCAGGGCGTTGGCCAGGAGATTGGTGAATACTTGGTCTAACCGATCCTTATCGCCGGTTACCAGAGGCAAAGCAGGCACATCTAGGACCAGTTCTACGTTGCCTTCCCTGGCCCGCAGGGCAAATTTCTCAACACAGACTTCTAACATCTGGGCTAGATCCACAGGCTCTCGTAGCATTTGAATCTGTCCTGACTCGATGCGGGCCAGATCCAGCAATTCGTCTACGAGGCGCGACATACGATTGGCCTCACTGTCGATGATCTCCACCGCTCGGTGGCGACTCACTTCGTCGTCGGCGGTGCCATCCAGGATAGCTTGCGAGAATCCCTGGATAGAGGTCAGCGGCGTCTTGAGCTCGTGGGATACATTGGCTACAAAGTCCCGTTGAGCCTGGCGGGAGGCTTTTACCTCGTGGACCATGGCATTGAAGCTGGCTGCCAGGCGACCTACTTCATCGGGGGATGTGATGTCCAGAGTTTGGTCGTAGTTGCCGCGGGTGATTTCCTCGGTAGCGGCGGTTATGCGCTGCAGAGGCTTGGCGATGGAGCGGGCAAATAGAGTTGGTTGTCGCCGCTGGGGGTGGTCAAAGTACCGTAGACGTAGGATGTTCCAGGGTCTTTGTGGATTTCGTCCAGGGCGACTCTGGCTTGTTTTCCGGTCCAATCATCCTGGGTATCAGCCAGTACTTGTCCTCTAGGCGTGAGGAGGATGCGGACTTGTTGTCTCTCGGCTTGTTCTTGCAAGAGCGCGGCAATTTCTACAGGCGACCGGTCCCGCTGCAATAGGCTGGACACCCGGAGGGCAGTGGGCACGGCGGCGTCAACCAGTCCCGAAAAGACAAGCTTCGCTGCTGGTTGGATGGGAGGCGCCCCTGGAGGGAGTCGAACCCCCGACACAAGGTTTAGGAAACCTCTGCTCTATCCTCTGAGCTACAGGGGCACTATAACTTCTTTAAGTGAGATACTCCTTCAGTTGGCGGCTGCGCCGGGGGTGGCGCAGCCGGCGCAGAGCCTTGCCTTCGATCTGGCGAATGCGCTCTCGTGTCAGGCCGAACTTTTGCCCTACTTCCTCTAAAGTGTAGCTTCTTCCATCCTGCATGCCGAAGCGCAGGCGCAAAATGCGGGCCTCACGAGGAGTGAGGGTGGTCAGCACCTCCTCCATCTTCTCCTTTAGCAAGTGTTCGTAGGCGGTCTGGGTGGGGGGGGGGGTATTGTCGTCTTCGATGAAGCTTCCCAGTTCGCTGTCATCCTCCTCGCCCACAGGTCTCTCTAGAGAAAGGGGATGCCATGATACTTTGAGCATCCAGCGTACCTTACGTGGTTCCAGCCTCAGTTCCTCGGCTATCTCCTCGGGGGTAGGCTTACGCCCCCGCTCCTGCTCGAGGCGTCTCGCTGTCTTGTAGAGCCGCCTGATGCGGTCACTCATGTGAACAGGGACACGGATGGTGCGCCCCTGGTCAGCGATGGCCCGGGTGATGGTTTGGCGAATCCACCAGGTCGCATAGGTGCTGAATCTGTAGCCTCGCGTATGGTCGAACTTCTCGACGGCTTTCATCAACCCCAGGTTGCCTTCCTGGATCAAATCGAGGAAGGGCACCCCCCGCCCCATGTATTTCTTGGCGATGCTGACCACCAGGCGGGTGTTGGCCTTAATGAGGTGCTCTCGTGCTGCCCTGCCTTCGTCAATAGCTCGCTCCAACCTTCTCTGCTCTTCCGGATCGTGGCCGTTCTTGCCCAGGCGGTGCTGAGCTGCCTGGGCTTTTTCAAAAAGCTTGGCCAGATTCACTTCCTCATTAGTGGTCAGAAGGGGCACGCGGGCCATCTCTTTTAGATACAGGCCAATGGAGTCATCACTGGGGATGTTGCTCAGGTCAAGAGCATCTGTTTCTTCCTGCTCTTTTTCCTTCGCGTTTCTTTTTCTCTCTTTTACCTCCTTTTTACCAGCAGCTTTTCCTCTCGTGTCCTCACGGATCTCAATGTCTGCGTCCTGAAAGTAAATAAAGACGTCCTCCAGTTGTTCCAGATTCTCCTCTGCCTCAGGAAAGGCCTCCAGTATATCATCGAGGATGAGGTACCCCTGCATTTCAGCTCTTTCCAGAAGCTCTGCTACTCTGTCTATTTCTCTCTCTGGGTATATGTTCACTTTTCCAATCTCCGTTCTATAGCAGGTCCTTAAGCCTTGCCAGTCGGGGATCAATAGTTTCTAGCGCGCAGTTGCAAGTCTCCTCGCTCAGATTTTTCCCGCACTCGACGCATAACCCGCGACAGTCGGGTTTACAAAGTGGCCGCATGGGCAGATACAGCAGGATATATTCTCGCAGGGCCTCGGTGAGGTCCAGGATGCCCTTCACTCCGATGGGAAATATCGCTTCCCCTTGGGGTTTTATGGGGGGCGAGCCGAATTGGGCCTCCAGATGGAGATCAAGCGGCTGGGAAAAGGTCTTCAGGCAGCGGGCACATTCCAGTTGTACCTGGCTGTGCAACTGTCCTTCGGCTAAGATGCCTCTGTTGGTGCGTGTGAATTCAATAGTCCCCCGCACGAAATCTGCCCGTACATCTTCTGCCAGCTCCTGTTGGGCCTCGTCTATGCCGAAGCTCATTTTAGAGCCGGCAGGCTCTTCCAACAGGCTGGCCAGGTTGAACTTCATCATCTTGTTCACACTTTTCCGGCAGGGCTTGAGAGCCACACACACAAAAAATGCGACCTACAGGTCCCCAGTGATTAATCGGCTTCAAGATGGGTCTCAGTCGCATTTATTATCAGGGCATGTATATATTATAGCACAATAATGGTGATATGTCAAGTGTTTTTACATAAATTTTGCGCGAAGATCATCTACTTTTACCACCCGTATTTCCCCACTAGCGGCACGAAGGCCACGGCGGTTAGATGTTCCTTGGCCAGTGTTTCACCTTGACGCTTGACCTTGGCCAGTACCTGGGACCACCGGCTTCCCACCGGGGCCACCAAACGGCCCCCATCGGCTAGCTGCTCCATTAACGGCTGTGGAACATCTGGGGCGGCGGCAGTGACGATAATGGCCTCGTAGGGGGAGTGTTCCGGCCAGCCCAGGGTGCCATCGCCCACGCTGATCACGATGTTGTCGTAGCCCAGTTGAGCGAAGACCTTCTCGGCTTGCTCAGCCAGCGCGGCGTGGCGCTCCACGCTGTACACCTGACGCACCAGGCGGCTCAGGATGGCTGCCTGGTAGCCGGAGCCCGTGCCGAGTTCCAGCACCTTCTCTTGCCCTGTGAGCTCCAGGAGCTCAGTCATCAGGGCCACGATGTAGGGTTGGGAGATAGTCTGCCCTTGTCCGATGGGCAGGGGCCCGTCGCAGTAGGCCAGGCCGCGCGTGTCCTTGGGGACAAACAGGTGGCGAGGCACCTGGCGCATGGCATCCAGCACTCGCCTGTCCTTGATGCCACGGCGCACCAACTGGCTCTCGACCATGTGCTCCTGCTCTTTATCGTAGTCTGTGCTCGAACTCCGGGCTTTGCCTCGCCTCAGCATAGCTCCTCCCCTAGATCGCCTCAGAGACCAGGTTTTTGGCACCCCGCAAGCGAAGCAGTGCTGCTGGCAGATGCTTTCCCGCTGCCAGGAGGGGGCCTGCCCGACGAAAAACCTGGTCTCTTGCCCCCCCACGTAATGCTTACACCAATTATATCACAGAAGGCTGAAATTATCCATTTTTAAGAAAAGAGCCGAGGTCAAGAGACCTCGGCTATGCTCAGTATTTCCACATCGTAAAGAGAGATTATGCTCTAGTACGATTGCATCTTTTGGTTGGAGGGGGATTAGGCTTGAGCTAGCTTCAACTGCGATCTCTCGATATCTTTGGGATTAGCCACCATTTGCTGGCGCTGCGCGGCATTGATCTTATGGCTCCAGGAATTGCGGCTGTTTTCGAGGTATTCGTGCAACATCCTCATGCTATATCTGCGATGGCCCCCAGGTGTGCGGAAGGGAACTAGCCCCCCCCCCCTCTCTATCCTGCTTAAAGTGAACAGACTCACCCGCAGGTAGTGAGCTGCCTCTTTGGCATTGAGTAGAGTCATCCTGTCGTCTAACATTTTGTCCCCCTTTTCCATCTCATCAATCTCCTAATTGACAGATAAACCTATATTGCCTGGACTTAGAACAGCGGGGCCTTCTTTCCTGGGCGTGAATCGTATTTGAAGTAAGGGGGGAAGGCGAGGCCTCCGGAGGCTCAACGAGTGGCCTCGCCTTCCTCAATTAGGCTCCTGCGTCCCCACGCCAGGAGTTACACCATGGCAATATTATACAGGCTTTCGTTTAAGCAAGCAAGCAAAAAACGGGGGGAAACCTTAAAATTTCCCTGACAAACCTTAAAATTTTCAAGCGGCTTCAATCTGATTCATGGAGATACAATGAGATGCGAGTCCTCGTTTTGTGGCTCATCGTTTTCCATGTACTTCCTCCTCCAGGCGGGCGAAGAACTCGACCAGGTAGCGATGGCGCTCCTCGGCTATCTGGCGGGCGGTGACAGTGAAGAGTGCGTCCTTGAGCCGGGAGAGCTTGAAGGTGAACTCGTGGACCGGGGTGTAATCGGTGGACTGTGACTCGGCGAGTGAGCCGGCGGGGGGCTCTGCCCAGAGTCGTTGGCCTCGTCTGCCGGCCAGGGCGTAGGCGCGGGCAATGCCGATGGCTCCTATGGCGTCCAGTTTGTCGGCGTCGTAGAGCACTTTGGCTTCCAGCGTCTGGGGGACGATCTCATCACGGAAGCGGTGGGAGGCGATGGCCTGGGCCACGGCCTCGACCTCGTCGGCGGGGTGGTCGGCCAGGATTTGCCGGGCCCGATCAGCTCCCATCCTGGCGTGGCAAGCTCCAGTGCGCTCCTCCTCGGCTCGAGCCACGTCGTGGAGGAGCGTGGCTGCCCGTACGGTCTCCATCGCCGCCCCCTCGGCTTGGCCGATGCGCTCAGCCAGGGCCAGCACTCGTAGCACATGGTCGAAATCGTGGGCTGCATCGGAGTTGGTGTAATACCGGCGCGCTTGTTCTATCCCGATCATCCGATAAGCCCCCCCCAGAATGAGTTTCGAGTTTTGAGTTTCGGGTTTCGAGTTGGGGGAAGTTCCAACCTCCAACCTCCAATATCCAATACCCAATATCCAACTAACAAAGACCCGCGATCAGGCGAGCGACTTCCAAGGTTGTTTCCGGTTGTGCCAGGCGGTGGGCATTCCTGGCCATTCGATCCAGCTCGCCGTTTCCTGGCCGCAGCCATTCCCGCAGAAGGTTGACTATCTCTCTCGGCTCCTCGACCAACTGCCCCACGCCGTTTTCCACCACGTAGGCGGCGTTGAGGTCCTCCTGGTAGGGGATGGCCCCGCTGATGATGATGGGCAGCCCGCAGGCGATGGCCTCGCTGATGGTGGCCGGCCCGGCCTTGGTGATGATGACCTCGGAGGCGGCCATCAGCTCCGGCATGTTGTCTGCGAAGCCGAAGACCGTGGTCGGGATCTCCCAGGCCACGCTTTCGAGCCGCCGTCTCAGCGGCCTGTTGCGACCGGCTACCACCAGGAGTTGCGCTGGCAGGTGTGCCTCAGCGATAGCTCTGGCGATGGTGAGTACCTTGCCCATTCCCTCACCGCCCCCCACGACGAGCAGGGCTGGCAGGTCGGGCTTCAGGCCCAACTTCGCCTTCTGCTCGCTTTTTTCCCCCAACCCCTGTCCAAACTCTAAGCTCACCGGCAGCCCCACCACTTTGATCTTATGGGGCGATAGGCCACAGGCCAGGGCCTTCTGGCGGACGGCATCGCTGGGGACGAGGCAGAGACTTACGCCGGGGCAGAACCAGGAGGCGTAAGCTCGTCGCAAGTCGGTGACCAGGGTGATCACAGGGATGGGCTGGTCTAGCTCTCTCACAGCCTGCACAGCCAGATGGTTGCTCAGGGAGTGGACGGAGACAATGGCTTGCGGCCTCGTTCGGCGAAGCAGTTGGGTCAGTCTGCTCCTGGCCCAGGGGGTGAAAAGCTTTAACAGGATCGCCATTCGCCGGTGGCCGTCGTTCACGCGCCAGAACCAGCCCCACAGCGGGCCGCCGTAAGTGACAGCGGGGCGGTACAACCGTGCGGCGCGGTTCAGGGGGAAGGGGGTGCAGTCGGCGATGAAATCGAGGAGCTGCACCTCGAACTCGCCTGGCCCGATGTGCTCCAGCCCCTCGGCGATGGCCTCCGCTGCGCTGCGGTGCCCGCCGCCGGTGTCGGACATGAGAATGAAAACTTTCAGTGCCATCCACGCTTCTGTGCTTCCGTGTTCCAAAACGTTGCCCCGCCCCAAGTTTCGGCCTCTTGGCCTACCACAGGGGGCGGGGCTCTTCTATATTTGCCTGGGGTTGCCCCCCTCCCACCCCACCCCCCCCCAGAAACCAGAAGTGCAGAAACCAGAAACCAACAACTTTTAAGGAGAGCCGGGGGAAGCCGCTACTCGAAACCCGACGTTGATGCTACGGTCGCCCGGGGAGTTCCCGTGGCGGCAGGCGCAGCGGGCGCTGGGCTGAGCGTAGAGCCACGAGCCGCCACGCAGCACACGGCTACCTCCTGTTTCCGGTCCAGGAGGGTTCTCAGAAGGAGAACGCTGATAGTAGTCCTTGGCAAACCAATCCTGACACCACTCCCAGACGTTCCCTGCCATGTCCGCTGCACCGTAGGGGCTATCACCATCCGGCGAGTACTGGCCCACGGGCGTCGTCCTTCTAGGGCCACCCTCATTGGTGTTAGCCTTCTGCGGATCGAACTCGTTGCCCCAGGGCCACTCGCGGCCATGCTCTCCTCTCGCGGCCTTCTCCCATTCTGCCTCGGTAGGCAAGCGGAATTCTTGTCCGACAACCTCGCTGAGCCAGCGACAGTAGGCCACTGCCTCGTACCAACTGACGCCCACCACCGGGTGGTCAGGCCGGTTCCATTTGGAGTCATCCCAGTATGCTGGCTGAGTAATGCTTTCCTTCTTTAGCCAGGCCCGACCGTCCCCTGTCCAGAAGGCCTGGTTATTGTAGCCTCCTTCCTCAATGAAGCGACCGTATTGGGCGTTGGTGATTGGGTAGCGCCCAATGCGAAAGGCATCCAACTCCACCTGATGCTGGGGGCGCTCGTCATTATCGGCCCATTGGTTGTCCTCGGTGCTGCCCATCAGGAAGGAACCGGCTGGCACTAACACCGTTTCTGGCGCATCGGCCAGCTCGCCCACTGCGTGCTCGCGGGGCGCGGCTGCTCTCGGTTTCCTCCTGGGCGGGGTCGGCGTCTCCTCCACCACTTCCACCGGCGGCGCGCTGAGGAAGATGAAACGGTCTAGGGTGTCTGGCTCCATCTCGAACGCGAAAGCCTCCTGGGCCAGAACCCGGCGCAGGCGGGGGTAGAGGTTCATAAACTTTTCGTAGCGATCTTGCTCTCGCAGCTCCTCGCCTCTCTCTCCACAGGCAAATGCCACTGCGTCACGAATGAATCTCACCCGCTCACCTGGGGGCAGACCTCTCACAAACTTGCAGAAGTCAGGTCCCGCCTCAGTTAGAACCAGCCATTGAGTGAAGTCCTGGCGTTGGATCCCCTCCGCCTGTTTGGAGTTTACCAGCAGCGCCCACTGGAGCTCCAGGTAGTTGATGAAGATCTTAACCCGGCGCGGGTTAGTGTGAACGCCACTGGCAATAACTTCCAGGCTGTTCAGGAGCGTCTCGTCTTGAAGCTCCAGTTTCTCGATGAAATCCTGCATATCCACAGGGCGGATGGGAGGCAACTCGAACCGCAACTGGATGATCTTATCTAGATAGTCTCCTGCTTTTAGCCCCTCTATCTCCACGGTTTTGTAATGAGCCTCTATCGCCGATTGGATCACGCTTGTGTCGGCGCCCAGAACGAATACGCAGGTCGGCTTATCCAAGAAGAGCTTGATCGTTTCCAGTACCTCTATCGTCTTGTTCGGTAGACAGCGATCCAGGTCGTCAACAAAGACTACCAAAACGCCGCTCTTGCTCTTCTCTCCTCCCACGTACCACTTCAGCAATTGGTTGAAGACTATCTGGAACTCATCCAGGAAAGCCTGATTGGTCTTGAAGCGAGACTCTTTGTAGAAGGCTGTCATGTCAAAATCAACTTTGCCAACAGTGAAAATCTGACCCAAAGCGTTGAGAAGGGCTTCTGAGAAGTGAACCTCTGGCGCTTTGGGATCTTTCAGGAAGGCCCGCACTCGGGTAATGAGCCTGTCATCCTGTCGCATCTCTCGCAGGATCTCCTCGATAAGAGCAACAAACATCGCCTCCTGTTGTCCGGCGTATTTCCAGGCATTGAACCACACCGTCTTGCAGACCCGCAAGCCCTGTGCTTCCTCCTGGGGGTTCAGGAAGTCGGGGGCTTGCTTCTCCATCTCACGGGTCTGGTCCAGCCGGGTCTGGATGGCCTTCATCAGGGTAGTCTTGCCAGTGCCCCATTCCCCGCTGATGCAGATGGTCAGCGGAGTATCCGTAGCCGGGTTGGCGATGATGCGGGCAAAGGTGTTGGCGTAGGCCTCGAACTGGAAGCGAGCCTCGTCCTCTACCCCCAATGGCAGATCGGCGAAGATCTGTGGCGTAACCAATGATCTGTCTTGATCCTCTGGCATAACTATCTCCTTCCCGGTTCTACGCCCATATTATACCACACTACCCCCGACTAACCAACTTCTTCACGCTCTTCTCGAACTTGTGCCTGGGCATCAGCAGGCGGCGGCCGCAGGTGCGGCACTTGATGCCGATGTCGGCCCCCAGCCGCACCACGTCCCACTCGTAGCCCCCACAGGGGTGCTGCTTGCGCAACCGCACTACGTCGCCTAGTCGGATGTCCATGGGCATGGCCTGCTACCTCCCCGGATTTTATTATAGCACATCCAGCCCGATATTACGAATCCGAGCCCCTTCTTTGCCTCCTCCTTGTTTTGTGCTATAATAACCCCAGCTTACTTGACGATATTACATTTGTCATTGCGAGCGGAGCGAAGCAATCTCCAGGCGCACCAGGGGATTGCTTCGGCGCAAACAGCGCGCCTCGCAATGACAAAGGGGGGAAAGATGTTCGCAGGGCGTAGTTTGCTGGAAATCGTTGCTTTTCTGCTCTCTCTGCTCATTGCCATTGATGTCCACGAGTTTGCTCATGCCTGGATGGCCAACGAGTTGGGCGATCCCACGGCCCGATACCAGGGACGTTTGTCTCTGAACCCGTTGGTTCACCTGGATCCCATGGGCACGATGATGATGCTGTTCAGCGTTTTCTCCGGATTCGGCATCGGCTGGGGGAAGCCCGTGCCGGTTGATCCGCGGTATCTACGCAAAGGGCCGCGGGTGGGCATGGGTATGGTGGCAGCAGCGGGGCCTGTGTCTAATCTGATCCTGGCCGCTATAGTGGCCGTGCCCATCAGGTTGGGTCTGACGATGTCGTGGTCGCTTCTGAACTTGCTCCTCATCCTGATAAGTGTCAACATCAGCATAGCTCTCTTTAATCTGCTGCCGATTCCACCGTTGGACGGCGCCAGCATTTTGCGAGGGATACTCAGCACCATCCGAGCCAGATGGGCTTACCAGGTTTCAGATGTCTTGGACAGGATGCAAGTCCAAGGCCCCATGATCTTTCTCTTACTGATCATAGTTGATCAAGTCTTGCCCATCAGCATCCTGGGGCTGATTATTGGGACGCCGTATCGTCTGCTGTATCGTTTGATACTAGGTCTCTAGGTGTATCGGGTCAGCCAGTTCTGCCGGGCTCTGGTGGCTTGGGCACCGAAACGGGAGCTCGGCCTGATAAGCGAATACTTGACTCCCCCCCAGGTCGAGCTTTTTCAACGGATGCCGCGATCTGACCAACGCCACGGCCTGGATGTCTTCCATACCCTGCGGAGAAAGCAGCATCTTGACCACGACCTGCTGTCAGCAGCTCTCTTGCACGACGTGGGTAAGAGCGGCGGTGTCCTGAGCCTGTCGAAGGGCGGGCGGTTGCGACTGTGGCATCGGGTGCTCATCGTTCTGATCAGGGCGGTCAGAGCGCCGCTGTTGGACAGATTAGCGTTGGATGAGCCGCGCAATTGGCGCTACCCCTTCTTCGTCCACCAGCACCATCCTGAGCTGGGAGCGGAGTTGGCTCAGGCGGCGGGCTGCTCGCCCGCCACCGTAGAGTTGATTCGGCGCCATCAAGAGCCATCTGCCAGCAGCCCGCTCAGAACTCGCCAGGATGAATTACTGGCGGCTTTACAAGAAGCCGATGGGGTGAACTAGGGGAGTCTTGGATATTAGGTATTGAATATTAGAGAGGAGTTTTAGATGAGTAAACCGCGAATTACGATAGTGGGCTTGGGCTTCATTGGTGGCTCCATTGGGCTTGCCCTGCACCAGGCTGAAGCTGATTTGGAGATAGTCGGCCACGACCGAGAACGCGGCGCAGCCAACCGGGCCAAGAAGATCGGTGCTGTGGACAAGGCCGATTGGAACCTGATCTCCGCCTGCGAGGACGCTGACCTGATCGTCCTCTCCATCCCGGTGGGAGGCATCAAGGACACTCTGGCGGCCATCGGCCCTTACCTCAAGCCAGGTTGCCTGATCACCGACACGGCCAGCATCAAGTCGCCGGTTATCGAATGGGCGGAGGAGATACTGCCTGAGGAAGTGAACTTCGTGGGCGGGGATCCCATCGTCGCTAATGCAGGGACAGCGGAGGGGATTGACGCGGCCAGCGCTGACCTCTTCTCTGGGGCGGTTTATTGCCTCACGCCCGCAGCAGGTGCAGCTCCCGACGCAGTGCGCCTGGCCTCCGACTTCGCTTACCTCCTGGGCGCTAAGCCCTACTTCCTCAACCCTCTGGAGCACGATGGTCTCATGGCCGGCGTTGATCAACTGCCTTTCGTTCTCTCCGCCGCTTTGATGGGCGTCACCACCGAGAGCCCGTCCTGGCGGGAGATGCGCAGGCTGGCCGGGGGCGCCTTCGAGAACGCCACCCGCTTCGTCTCGGACGACCCCACTACCTATCGCGATGCCTGTCTCGCCAACAGCGAGAACATCGTGCGTTGGATTGATGCCTGTTCGGAGAAGCTAGGTGAGCTAAAAGAGGCCATTCTGGCCGGAGACGCCGAGGAATTGGAGCAGGTCTTCGATGAGGCGATGATAGCTCGAATGAGATGGCTGAGGGCCAGGGAAACGGGTAGCTGGGAAGAACAACAGTCGTCTGAGACGCCTGGCATGGGCGGCTTCATGGGCCAGATGTTAGGCATGGGGATGCTGGGCAAGCGGCGGCGTTCTGATCCTGTCGAAGGGAAGAAGAAGGACTAACCGTGGCCGTTGTCTACATTCTGCAATGCGCCGACGGGACGCTCTACACTGGCTGGACGACGGATTTGGAGCGGCGACTGCGGGCTCACAACAGCGGGCAGGGTGCCAGGTACACCCGTGGCCGTCGGCCGGTGAGTGTGGCGTATCGCGAGGAGCAGCCTACCAGGAGCACGGCTCAAAAGCGAGAGGCGGCCATCCGCCGCCTGTCCCGTGCCGGCAAAATAAAACTGATCGAAAGGAAGCGCAATGGCGAAAGCTATTGAGGATAAGACTTTGGGGCAAGGGGAGAAGAATCACGTTTCACGTTTCACGTTTCAGGGAAGCATCTCAGTGGTCTTGCCCGCTTACAACGAAGAGGAGAACGTTGGACAGGCGATCAGAAGTGTGCTTGAGGTGATGGAACCCATCACTTCTGACTACGAAGTCATCGTGGTGGACGATGGCAGCCGCGATCGTACATCGGAGGTGGTCGAGGAACTGGCGGAGAGCTATCCCCAGGTCAGACTGGTGCGGCATGAAGTCAATCAGGGCTATGGCGGGGCCTTGAATTCTGGCTTTCAAGCCGCTACCCGTGAACTGATCTTCTTCACCAGTTCCGACAACCAATATGATGTCGCCGAAGTAAAGAAACTGTTGCCCTATATCGAAACCGCCGAACTGGTGATCGGTTATCGGGCTGATCGGCAAGACCCCTTCATCCGTCGCTTCTTCGCCTGGGGCTGGACTACGCTGGTGAACCTACTGTTTGGCTACGTGTCTCGCGACATTGACTGCGCCTTCAAGTTGTTCAGGCGCGAGGTTACCCGCCAGGTGCCCATAACTTCAAAAGGGGCCATGATAGACACGGAGTTTCTGGTGGGGGCCAAGAGAAAGGGGTTTAGCATCGTCGAGGTGCCGGTGAGCCATTTCCCCCGCCTGGCGGGAGAGCAAACCGGAGCGAACATCCGCGTCATTCTGCGGGCCTTTCGGGATCTGTTCAGGTTCCGCCTGCAATTGTGGAGAGAGGCGGACTAATTCAAACTTCCAACCTCCAAAGACCATGAGCGATATTCTGGAATCGAACACTAATATAACGACCGATCGAAGCGGGGGCTCAATTGTATCCCCCGCCTCCTCTTTACATCCCAACCGAGAGTGGCTTTACCGTGCTTTGTTGCTCTTCTTCATAGCCCTGGCCTTCGCGCGAGGGGTCTATGGGTTGGGAGCCCAAAGCCTTTGGTGGGACGAGAGCCTGAGCTTGCAGCGGGCCAACTACAGCCTGCCTCTCGTCTTGTCCAACGAGATCGTCCTCACCGATGCCACCAGGCAGGTGATCACTTTCGACAACCACCCTCCCCTCTACTTCCTCCTGTTGCATTTCGTGGTTAAACTGGCGGGCCAGAGCGAGTTCGCCCTGCGTTTTCCCTCCCTGGCCTTCAGCGTGTTGACCGTGCCCCTGCTCTACGCCGTGGGCAAGCACCTCTTTGATCGGCGGGTAGGGCTGTTGGCCGCCCTCTTCGGCGCCATCTCCCCCCTATACCTCTGGTACTCCCACGAGGCGAGAATGTACACCATGCTCACTTTCCTGGGCCTGCTGTCATTCTACTCCCTGTTGAAGATATTAACGTCAAGCGTAAAACGTCAAACGTCAAACGTCAAATATCCAACCTCTAACCTCCAACCTCCAACCTCCAACCTCCAACTGACCATAATCTACATTGTGTCCTCCGCAGCCATGCTGGCCACCCATTATCTGAGCTCGTTGATCTTGCTGGCGGAGCTAGTGATCTTCCTTTCGTCTATCCGGAATGCCAAGTGGCGGCGGGTAGCGATCCCTGTGCTCGGAGTGCTATTGGTTGCCCTGCCCATCCTCTACTACGGATTTTCCATCTTGCCCAAAGGGGAGATGGCCGGGTTCCGCTTTATCCCCCTGAGCGAACTCCTGCGCGATGTGTCCGACTCCTTCAGCCTGGGGATATCGGTCAAGGCCGAACGGGTCTTGGCCGTCCATTGGGTCTTTCGAGCCGTTTTCCTGATAGGGGCTCTGGCTGCAGCCTGGAGCGCTTTCCGCCGTTCGATTAAGGACTTGTCGGCTTTGGTCTATTTGTTGGTACCCGTCTTGGCAATCTATTTCCTCTCCTATGTCCGACCGGCCTACATGAACATCCGCCATTTGATAATGGTCAGCCCGGCCTTTTATTTGGTGCTGGCTGTGGGATTGGCGACGATCAAGAAGAAATGGCCGCTGGTCCTCGCCAGTTGTCTGGCCTTGATGATTGCTGGCTCGGCCCATTCTACTCAGCAGTACTTTTACAACGAGAAATACGCCAAAGACGATCACCGGGCCTGGGGGGAGTATCTCAAGGCCCACGCCCAGCCGGGCGATGTCATCGTAGTAGACCCACCCCACACCTTCCAGCTCTACCGTTACTACGCCGTTTCATCATATGACGTCACGGCCGTTTCATCACATGACGTCACGGCCGACGCTGGCTTGCCCTGGACAGGGCTGCCAAGGCTGAACAGTCCCGACGAAGATACCATCTCCGCCCTTGAGGAGCTGATGGCTGAGTACGACCGCATTTGGTTGGCACTCACACATACCCCGCCCTGGGGCGACCCGGATTTCTTGCCCAAGACCTGGCTTGAGGAGAATGCCTTCCTGGTGGACGAGCGAAGCTTCCACAGCTACGCCTCTCTGGTGCAAGCCTTTTGCTTTCTGACGAGTCCGCCCGTGCTCGATGCCCTGCCTGAGATTCAGCACCCGATGGAGGTCAACTTCGAGGACAAGCTCCTGTTTTTGGGTTATGATCTGAAGGGCAGGCCCGCCGCTGGCGGACAGTTTTTGCACCTGAACCTGTATTGGAAAGTCCCCCCTCTTCCCCTCACTTTGGGGGGGGTGAAGGGGGGGCTGGAGGAGGATTACGGTATTGCCCTGCGTCTTCTTGATGCAGAGAATCGCCTCTGGGGGCAGGCCGATCGCGCTCCCCTCAACGGCCACTATCCCACCTCGCAGTGGCAACCGGGTCAGATCGTCAAGGACGATTACGAGCTTTTGATTGACGTCGGCACACCGCCGGGCTGGTACCGCTTGGAGATGGTGGTTCACGACGACAGCCGAGAGCTGGCTGTCGTCGGCGAAGATTCAAACCCCCGGGGGATGGCGGTGGACATCGGGACCCTTCAGGTGGGAAAGCCGGCCTCTCCACCTGCTGTAAGCGGAGCGACGGCCGTGATGTCATATGATGAAACGGCCTCATTGCCCCTGGAACACCGTCGGGTTATGGATTTTGGAGACCTTCAGCTCCTGGGCTACGACTTCACCGAGGGGAGCTACCGGCCGGGGGATTGGGTGTGGGTGCGGCCATACTGGCGTGTCACGCGGAAACTGACGGAGGATTACTCTTTCTACTTTCGTCTCGTGGACGAGAACAAGCAGCTTTGGGTCCAACAGGTTATCCGTCCCGCTGGCGATGGGTACCCCACCAGCTTTTGGGATGAGGGGGAAATCGTGAAGGGGCAGCATGCCCTGCGCATCCCCCCGGAAGCTCCTGGCGGTGATTACTACGTGGGAATTGTGCTGCGCGAGCCTGAAATCGCTCAGCCTGGCGGCCTTCTGGCTGATTTGTGGGGAGCGTTCTCCTCCGATGGCTATGCCCTCGACATGGGAAAGATTCAGGTGATTCAGATCGAGCGCGAGTTCGATGTTCCGACCATCCAGCATCCTTACCAGGCCAACTTTGGGGGTCTGGTGGAGCTCCTGGGTTATGATTTGGAGGGAACCGGGTTCAGTCCCGGCGAAGTCGTGCCTCTGACCCTCTACTGGCGGGCTCTTGAGCAGATGGACACCAGCTACACGGTGTTCACCCACCTGATTGACGAGGACAAACGCATCTGGGGGCAGCAGGACAATCCGCCGAGGGAAGGTGAGCATCCCACGACGCTGTGGATAAAAGGCGAAGTGGTGACCGACAGATATAGCATCATCGTGAACCCCGATACGCCGTCGGGCCAATACGCCATCGAAATAGGCTTGTACAATGCGGAGGAGGGGGTGCGGCTGCCGGTTCTCGATGAGAAGGGGAAGAGTGTGGATGATCGGGTTCTGTTGCGAAGGGTATGGGTGATAGCGGAAACGGACTGATGACGAAACGAACTTACAACGTTCTCATGATCGCTCCGACCAGCTTCTTCCTCGATTACGGCTGTCACGTTCGGATCGCCGAAGAGGCATGGATCCTGGAGAAGCTGGGCAACAAAGTCACCATCGTTACTTATTACATAGGTGGGGATTTGGACGGCGTGGCCATTGAGCGCACGCGGCCCATCCCCTGGCGGCACGATTACGAGGTGGGGAGCTCCAGGCATAAGCTGGCCTTCGACCTTCTCCTCTCCATCAAATCACTGGAAGTGGCTCTGCGCCAGAAACCCGACGTCATCCACGCCCACCTGCACGAGGGGGCTCTGATCGGCTATGTGCTCGGCAAGCTGCGAGGCGTGCCTTTGGTCTTCGACTTTCAGGGCAGCATGACGGGCGAGATGACTGATCACCGCTTTCTGAATCCCGATGGAGCCCTTTACGGCCCCCTGCGCTGGCTAGAGGAAGTAATTGACCGCCTCCCTCCAGCCATCATCACCAGCTCCCATCACGCGGCTGACCTGCTGAGAAACGATTTTCACTGCCATTCCGATAACATCCACATCGTGCCCGATTGCGTCAACACCGACACCTTCCGGCCCGATGCCTTCGCCGAGGAGGAGCGCATCAGCCTGAAAGCCCACCTGGGCATCCCCCCGGAGCGCAAAGTCGTGGTCTATCTGGGCCTGTTGGCCGAGTACCAGGGCACTCCCCTCCTGGTGCAGGCGGCGGCCCAGTTGGTCAAGACCCGCCCCGATGTCCATTTCCTGATCATGGGCTTTCCGGGCGAGGAGGGATATCGGAACTATGCTCGCAGCTTGGGCCTGGCCGATCACGTCACTTTTACTGGCAAGATACCCTACCAGTTGGCGCCGCACTACCTGGCCCTGGGCGACGTGGCCGTATCCACCAAGATCTCGGCTACCGAGGGCAGCGGCAAGCTCCTGAACTACATGGCCCTGGCCCTGCCCACCGTGGCCTTCGACACCCCCGTCAGCCGCGAGTACCTGGACGACCTGGGAGTCTACGCTGAGCCGGGCAACGCCGCAGCTTTGGCCGAGGCGCTAGGCTCCATCCTGGCGGACGGAGAGAGGGCTGCCGCCCTGGGGGCCGGTCTGCGGCAGCGGGCGATAGAAAAGTACTCCTGGGAGCAGGCGGGTAGGCAGATCATGAGGATATACGATTCGCTTTGTCTTGGAGGGAAGAGGCCGAGGTAAAGTCCGCACTTCAGCTCCTTTGGCACACAGCAAAAAGCCACCTGCGAAATTAACGCAGGTGGCTTTTCTTAATTTATTTCGAGGAGGAGGCTCATTGGCGACACTCTCCCCCTATGGGTGCATCTTCAAGATAGGAGGATAGACGGGATGTTAAGATCCTGTGACATTCCAACTGACACACAGACGCCAGGCTGTCCCATGAGGGTTGCCGTTCTCATAATCATCATGCCACAAGTAGTCGTTGCTATTCTGGATGGCCAGGACGTAGGTTCCCCCGTAGGGTTCAACATGGGCAGGGAAAAGGTCAATCTGACCGATTCGCCCTTCCCCATTGTACGAGACAGAGGCGCCCTGCCACCACCACTCCGTTTTGTTGTCGCTCCACATCTCTAGGATGGCTCCTGTCACCTGCATGCCCGCTTCAGGAGGAGAGAGAGTGAAAGTATGCCGAAGCAGGTGAGTTGTCCCATTCACAGCTTCTTGGTCGCCATTCTCATCCTGCAGACCGATGGGCGTGGAACCGACGGGCAAGGGAGCCCAAAGGGGAACGGCCCAGTACTGCGACCAAACCTCTGAGCTAGGCTGCCAGGAGCTATCGGGCGCGAAGTCTGGTTGATTCCACCCCAAGGGTGCGGGCGGAGAGGTCACGTGAATGAGCTGGGAATCGCTGGCGGAGGTAGTCGTGTACCACCCCCAGGAGGAGGGGTAGGGTGAGGCATCAGCATCAATCCGGTAAACGTAAACGCTTTCCCCAGGGGCACTAGTATAGCACACTTCCACCGGCGTTGATGTAGGCGTGGTCGTCGCTGTAGCTGTTGGAGTCGCGGTTGGGACGGGTGTGTCGTAGTTCTCTAAGATCAAGGGCAGGTAGATCCTGTATGGCGTCGGCGTAGGTGTGCTTGTTGGCGTCGGCGTGGCTGTGGGTGTATTCGTCGGGGTGGGAGTATTGGTGGGTGTACTGGTCGAGGTGGGTGTACTCGTCGGAGTTGCCTGTGAGAGCTGGATGGTCCAGCTACCGCGTGGGCACCGAAGGTCGTCGGCGTGCAGGGTTGCGACCCCAGGGACTCCTTCGAGATAGACGGTGATGGGAACCGTCTCCCCATCGTACATTGGCCCCGCTATGAAGTTCGGCTCGATTCGCCCCTCATGCCCAGTCACCCACAATCTGATGTTCACGCCATACTCGTGTTCTTTTTCGTTGAACTTGAGCCATCCTTCGAGTTGGGCTTCCTCGCCTGTGACGGCGGTTTCACTGGGGAAGCCCACGAACTCCAGTTCCCCATTAGAGGCCGCCACCATAGCCGACCAGCCCCAGAGAAGGCACAGGGCGACCGCTACTGTTACTGTTAGAACTTTGTTCCTCGTCATTTTTTGATCTCCTTTCCCCCGATGCAAATCAG